>Ga0073934_10000324_pt1 | contig 141310 bp, 152 predicted proteins | sample LarsenN4metaG_FD_76834 | JGI IMG/M metagenome (GOLD analysis project Ga0073934, IMG submission 76834) | Hot spring sediment bacterial and archeal communities from British Columbia, Canada, to study Microbial Dark Matter (Phase II) - Larsen... ... | reverse complement strand
TTGATCGTCTCGATCATGTGCACCGGGATGCGGATGGTGCGCGCCTGGTCGGCGATCGAGCGCGTGATCGCCTGACGGATCCACCACGTGGCATAGGTCGAGAACTTGTAGCCGCGGCGGTACTCGAATTTGTCCACCGCCTTCATCAGGCCGATATTGCCTTCCTGGATCAGGTCGAGGAACTGCAGGCCGCGATTGGTGTATTTCTTGGCAATGGAGATGACGAGCCGGAGGTTCGCCTCCACCATCTCCTTCTTCGCCTGCCGTGCCTCGCGTTCGCCCTTCTGCACCATCTGCACGATGCGGCGGAACTCGGTGATCTCGAGGCCGGTCTCGGTGGCGAGCTGCTGGATCTCGCCGCGGAGCTGCTTGATGCGGTCCTTCTCCTTGGCGACGAATTCGCGCCAGCCCTTGGCGGCGAGGTTGGAGACGCGGCGGAGCCAGTTCGGGTCCAGCTCCGAGCCCATATAGTATTTGAGGAAGTCCTCGCGCGGCACGCGATAGGACTCCGCCAGGCGCAGAAGCCGCCCTTCGAGGCCGACGAGGCGCTTGTTGATGTCGTAGAGCTGCTCGACCAGGGAATCGATGCGGTTCTGGTTGAGCGACAGCGACTTGACCTCCTTGATGACCTCGTCCTTCAGCTTTTTGTAGCGCCGTTCCTGCGCCGGCGAGAGCCGCGCGGTCTTCTTCAGCCGTCCGGCGACGAGCTGGTCCTGGAGCTTGCGGAGCTTCTTGTAGTTTCTGGCGACGCTGTCGAAGGTGGCCACCACCTGCGGCTTGAGCTCGGCCTCCATCGCCGCGAGCGAGATGGCATTCTCGAACTCGTCGTCGTCCTCGTCGGCAAGCTCCTCGGGCGTCGGCTCGCGGCCCTCGTCCACCTCGTCGTCCGCGCCGGGCGCGGGCGCACGTGCAGCGGGCGACGCTGCCGCGCCATTGCCGCCGTTCGGATTGGCGGCACCGAGGCCGGGACCGCCCGGCGTGCCTGGCGGCGCATAGGGATTGGCCGGCGGCGGCGCATTCTTGGCGTCCGGCCCGGCATAGGTGGCCTCGAGGTCGATGATGTCGCGGAGGAGAATCTTCCCCTCCGCCAGCTCGTCGCGCCAGATGATGATCGCCTGGAAAGTGAGCGGGGATTCGCAAAGCCCCGCGATCATGGTTTCGCGGCCGGCCTCGATACGCTTGGCGATGGCGATCTCGCCCTCGCGCGAAAGCAGTTCCACCGAGCCCATTTCGCGCAGATACATGCGGACCGGATCGTCGGTGCGATCCGTCGGCTCGCGCGCGGCCTTGACGGGCGCGACGGCGGTCGGTGCGACCTCGACGATCTCGCCGCCCTCGCCCTCCTCCTCGCCGGCGCCCTCGCTGTCCTCGGCCTCGTCCGTCTCGATGACGTTGATGCCCATCTCGGAGAGCATCGACAGGACGTCCTCGATCTGCTCCGAGCCGACTTCTTGCGACGGAAGAACCGAATTCAGCTCGTCATAGGTCACAAAGCCGCGCTTCTTCGCGACCTTGATCATCTTCTTGACCGCGGCGTCGCTGAGGTCGAGAAGCGGCCCATCGTGGATCTCGGCCACGGCCTCTTGCACCTCGTCGCTGTCCTGGGTCTTCGTCGCCATGAATGTCTCGTGCCTCCGTGGGCCGAAGGGCTTCTGCCCCGGCCCGGCAATTGTCGGTTTACCCTGTGTCCCGCCTGCAACGCGGCCGAAGTCAAAAGCCCCGCGACGGCCGGCCCGAAGATGCCCCAAACCCGTCGATCAGGGCTTCCGTCCCATCCGTATTGGCAAGCTGCCGCTGGATTTCAACCATCCGGGCAAGGTTCGCGTCGCTCGGTTCGGACGCCAGCGCCGCCTCGGCTTCCTTGAGTTCCTTATGTAACGTCCGCGACTTCCGATGCAAGGTCACCGCCTGCTGCCAGCCGTCCTCGGCATCCCGGTCGGCGGCCGCCGGCCCCGCCTGCCAGGTACCGCCCCTTCGGATCAGGCCGTCGAGCCGCTCGATGAGGGCGGCGAACCCGGCTGCCTCGAGCCGGCCCCGCAGCGCCGCAGCGTCGATCGACGGATCCTCCCCGGCGATCTCTAGGATTTGGCCGCGAAGCGAGTCAAGTTCGCGGCTCCCCAGTTCGATATGGGCGAAAGTGTCGAGATGGCTGGCGATCAGACCGGGGTGATTGACCAGCGTCATGACAATCACTGCCTCGCGCAATGCGGGGAGGCCGGCGGTCCGCGCGGAGCGGCGAAGCGCCTCTGACACCGCAATGGGCCGGCGGGAGAAATCCGGATAGCGATAGGCAAACGACGGACGACCGACGACAGCCGACCGATCGCCGTAACGCCTTTTCCCCCACCTCCTGTCTTCCGTCCTCTGTCGTCCGGCATCCGGCGGCGCGAAGAACGCCGCGACCCGCTCGGCCAGCGCCTGCTCGTAGTGGCGGCGCACGGACTCGTCCGCGATCGACCGCGCGATCTCGCGAAGGCGGAACTCGAGTTCCGCCCGCCGCTCCGGCGTATCGAACACCCGGCCTTCGGTCTCGCGCGCCCACAGCATGTCGATCAGCGGCTGCGCATTGTCGATGACGGCGCGCATGGCCTCCGGCCCCGCGGCGCCGATGAGGTCGTCCGGGTCCTTGCCTTCGGGCAGAAGCGCGAAGCGGACGCTGTGCCCCGGCTTGAGCAGCGGCAAGGCGACGTCGATCGCGCGGTGCGCTGCCCGCATCCCCGCATTGTCGCCGTCGAAGCACAGGACCGGCTCCTGCGCCATGCGCCAGAGTATCGCGAGCTGGCGCTCGGTAAGCGCCGTGCCGAGCGGGGCAACCGTGTTGCGGAAGCCCGCCTCGCACATCGCGATCGCGTCGACATAGCCTTCGACGACGATGACCGTGCCGGCCTCGTGCGCGGCCTTGCGCGCCTCCGCACCGTTGTAAAGAAGCGCGCCCTTGTGAAAGAGCGGGGTCTCGGGCGAGTTGAGATACTTCGCCGGGACGTCCGGGGCGAGCGCCCGCCCGCCGAAGCCGACCACACGGCCCTTGAAATCCGCGATCGGGAAGATCACACGCTCGCGGAAGCGATCGAACGACACGGGAATGTCCTCGCCCGAGACGAGCAGCCCCGCCTCGATCATCTTCTCCTGGGAAATTCCCTGCGCGGCGAGATGCTCCTTCAGCGCGCTTCGCGACGCACCCGCATAGCCGAGGCGGAATCGCTTCTGCACCTCCGGCCCCATGCGGCGGCTGGCGAGATAATCCCGCGCGGCACTGCCTTCGCGCGACTGGAGATTCTGCTCGAAGAAGCGGCACGCAGCTTCCAAGACATCGTAGAGAGAGGCGCGCTGTTTCTCCCGTACCTCGGCCGCCGGATCGGTGGCGGGCATCGGCACGCCCGCCTCGGCCGCGAGCCGCTCGACGGCCTCGGGGAAGGACAGACCCTCCGTCTCCATGACGAAGCTGAAAATGTCGCCGTTCCGCCCGGCCGAGAAATCGAACCACTTGCCCTTGGCGTCATTGACGAAGAAGGACGGTGTCTTCTCCGCATTGAAGGGGGACAGGCCGGCGAACTCCCTGCCCTGCTTCCTGAGCTTCACGCGCCGGCCCACGACCTGCGAGGCCGGAAGGCGCGCGCGGATTTCGTCCAGAAACGAGTCAGGGAAGCGCATGGGCTGGGGGCCAGTCCGGTCTCAGGCGCGAATCAGTGGATCGACAGTCTCTCTATAATAGAGTGCTTGCCTGTGGCGCGGCGATGGCGGGGGCGGAGGCCGGAGTTTTGCTGGGGATTCACAGGATAACTCAACGCCCTGTGAGCCGATCCGCACCTCTCGCCGCGTGAGGGACCCAGCGCGCGCCGGGGTAGAGCGAGGCTTCGGTGTAGAGGCCTGCCTCCATCCACCTTCTCACCCCCTTTGAATGGCCGCAACAACGCTTGTTGAATGGCCGCAAGAACGCTTGGCACAGGGCCGGGCATGACGAATTGGGGTGATGCGGCAGGCGCAGCCGCGTCTTCTTCACGGACCGTGACCTTGGAAAGCAATTCGGCGCGATTCCGATATCGGCCGGCCTTCGGGTGGAACGGCACGCCGATCACTTCGCCCACGACGAACCGGAAGAGGAAACCCGATCCGGCCGGACGAATCGAACTGTGGTATCCACGGCAGGTTTCCAGGATTGCGCGCAGCAAGGGAAAACACCCATGACCCTCATGAATTTCGGCCAGCCCAGCCACGGCGTCATGCAGATGGCCTATATCGTGCCCGATATTCGCGCCGCGATCGGGCAATGGATCGACAAGCTGCAGGTCGGGCCGTGGTTCCTGCTGGAGGATTTCACCGGCGTCGACCCCGTCTATCGCGGGCGGAAGTCGGAGGCGCACATTGCGCTCGCCATGTCCTTCTCCGGCTCGATGAACATCGAACTCATTCAGCCGCTCGACAACAAGCCGTCGGTATACAAGGAGCTGATCGACCGTAGCGGCTACGGCTTCCATCACTGGGGCTTCGCGACCCCGAGTTTTGCCGCCGATTTGGCACGCTATGAGGGCATGGACATGGAGGTCGCCTTCCGTCTGGGCGTGCCGACCGGGGGCGAGGTCGCCTATCTCGACACCAACGGCGCGCTGCCCGGCTTCCTCGAACTGATCGAGACCAGCCCGGGGATGGAGCGCGCCTTCACGTCCTTCTACGGCGCCGCAAAAAGCTGGGACGGCCGGACCGACCCGATCCGGCCTTTCGCATGAGGATACCGTGAAGCGGGCGGCACCGAAGAAGCGCGGCGCGAAGCGAGGCGACTGGCGCAGCGAAACGCTCGCCCGGCTTCGTACGCTCATCAAGGAAGCCGACCCCGAAATGGTCGAGGAGGTGAAGTGGCGGAAGCCGTCGAACCCGGCCGGCGTGCCGCTCTGGTCGCATGGCGGCATCGTCTGCACCGGCGAGACGTACCGGGACAAGGTGAAGCTGACTTTTGCCCATGGCGCTTCGCTGCCGGACCCGTCGCGCCTCTTCAATGCCAGCCTCGATGCCGGCACGCGGCGCGCGATCGATTTTCCCGAGGGCGTGAAGATCGATGAGAAGGCGTTCAAGACGCTCATCCGCGCGGCGGTGGAAATGAATACGGGGAAGAAGGCGGCGAAGAAAAAATAGTCGTCATTCCGGCGAAGGCCGGAATCCATGCAGCCTCTCCGCACGCGCCGCGACTCAGTATGGACCCCGGCTTTCGCCGGGGTGACGAAGTAAACGCCACCTGAACGGCGGGTTCAGCGCCGGTTCGATTGCGCGCGCATAAAACGCACACCGTCACCAACACGTGGGTCGCACCCGCAAACCGAAGGAGACGGAAATCATGAAGCGCACATTCATCCTCGCCACCGCCCTCGCCGCCATTGTCGGCCTTGGCGCCGTGCCGGCCTCGGCGAACAGCATCAAGATCCAGCAGTATGGCTGGGCCAACGCGGCCGGCGGTGCACAGGCTGGCTGGAAGAACAAGATCGGCGTCTATCAGAAGGGCTGGAAGAACGAGGCGGTCGCCCATCAGAACGGCTGGAAGAACACCTCGGCGATCGGCCAGGACGGCCACAAGAACTCGGCGACCACCATCCAGAACGGCGGGTGGAACGCGGCCGGAATCGGCCAGTTCGGCGGCCACCACAACGCCATCGTCGTACAGGACGGCTACGGCAACGTCGCCGCCGGCGTCCAGGTCGGCAACGGCTGCAACGGCGCAGTGACGCAGTCCGGTTCCGGCAACGTCGCAGCCTTCGTCCAGACCTGCCCGTAGCGCAACAACGGCCGGCCGGGAGCGCGGACGACGCACTCCCGGCCCGTCCAGGGACCAGTCAGGGAGATCACGACGATGTTCGACAGACTCAATCGGTTCCATCTCGCCGCCGCGGCCGTGCTCGCCGGGCTCGGCGCCGCGAGCTTCGCCACCGCCGACGGCACGCCTGAGACGACCGCACCCGGCACGGCATTCACCGAGCCGCTCCGCTGCGAGATCGTGGCCAGCCCCGCCGACGGCATGATCGCGCTTGAAGGCGTGCTCTACACGGATGCCGCCATATCCGGTTCCTACAGGTTCCGGGTCACAAGCTTCGGCGGCGGAGGCAGCTCCAACATCCAGCAGGGCGGAGAATTCGTCGCCGCGCCGGGCGAGACAGCCACCCTCGGTACCGTCATGCTTGGAAATCCCGGCGGCAGGTACAAGGCGACACTCGAAGTCACCGCCAACGGAAAGACCGTCGCCTGCACGGAGCGGACAGGCGGTGCGATCTGAAGCGGCAATCGGCAACCGGCAATCGGAAGGAGGCGGTCGGTCAGCCGCCTCTTTTCTTTTCTCCGCCTGGAGACCGCCGATTCCCTAAACGGCGAATGAACCGCCGGTTCCGACCGGGTTCAGGCCGCGCACGACAAACTCGGGTCCTTGAATTCGCAATGGCCGCCAGGCCGGAACCAAAGGAGATGGAAAAATGACCCGCAAAGCCCTGAAGACACTTTCGGCGACATTCGTCGCGGCGGCGATTGCGACCGGCGCGCTCACGCTCCCGGCGAGTGCCGGCGGCTCGATGTCGATCACATATTTGCCGCAGAGCCAGAAGGACGCGCAGAAGCTCCAGACCGGACTCCTGCTTTACCAGCTCTTCAACAGCGTGAAGGGCGGCGCCTCGATCAAGCAACTCGGCAAGAACAACGCCGCCGGCATCGGTCAATACGGGTACGGCAACACCGGCATCATCCACCAGGACGGCAAGGGCCATTCGGCGACGCTGAACCAGTACGGCAACGGCAACGCCTGGGGCATCTTCCAGTTCGGCAAGAACACCAATGCCGACGTGTACCAGTACGGCAACGGCGGCACCGGCGCGACCTTCCAGTTCGGCTGGTAGGCGACTGCACCTGGCGGCCCGGAGCGGCGCGGCCTGAAGCCGCGCCGCTTGTCTTCGCTTGTCTTTGCCGGGCGGCGGCGCGAGAATGTGATACACTTCCGGAGGATCCCGCCTTGTTGCGTTCGCTGAGTCTGCTGGCGACTGTCGCGGTCGCCGGAACCGCATTCGCGGAACCGCTTTCCTTCCCATCCGACAGCGGCCAGGAAAGCTTCGTCACCCCTTCGGGCAATATCGGCTGCGTCTACACGCCCGCTGGCGGTACCGACATTTATGTACCGACGGACGGCGGACCGGAGCTCCAGTGCGACCGCGTCGAGCCGAAATATCTGCGCTTCACGCTCGGCGCGGCCGGCGCCGCGACGGTGACCGGGGACGTCGGCGACCCAGGCTGTTGCGGTAGCGAGAATACCCTCCCCTACGGCGCCGTATGGCGCGCCGACCCCTTCACCTGCATTTCCATGGAAGCCGGCCTCGCCTGCACCCGCGACGACAGCCACGGCTTCTTCATCAGCCGCGCCCGGACCGAGGTGCACTGAGCGGCACCGCCGGCGCCTGCCCGGCATTTACCTTTCGTTTGCCCGCGCGCCGACACAGTGCCGCCGTTAATCGTGGCGCAAGCTTCCCACGATAGCGTCCCACCCGCGCCGGGTTGCCGGCAGGTCGGGGTTTCGACGGAACCCGGGCCGGGGGGATGGAAGAATGGAGCAGAATCGCTCGCGCCTGCGCGACGGCGAGGACGAATCGCCGGAGGCAAAACTCGCGCGGCTGATCGCCGCGAACGAGGCCTTGCAGGCGCGGATCGAGGAGCATCTCAGGGCGGAGCAGGACTGGGCGGCCGAGCGCGCCCTCTTCCGCGCGATGATCGACCAGGTTCCCGATTATCTGTTTGTAAAGGACGTCGACAGCCGCTTCGTCGTGGCCAACCGCGCCGTGGCGGCCGACCTCGGGCGCACGCCCGAGGAACTCATCGGCAAGACCGACTTCGATCTCCATAGCCCCGACTTTGCACGGAAATTCTTCGCCGACGAGCAGCGCGTCGTCCATACCGGCAAGCCCGCCATCGCGCTGGAAGAAAGCATCATGACCACCGAGGGCCATCGCAAATGGCTCTCCACCACCAAGGTTCCGCTTCGCGACAACGGCGGCAAGATCGTCGGCATAGTCGGCATCTGTCGCGACGTCACCGAGCGCAAGCTTGCCGAAGACCAGATCCACTTCCTCGCCCATCATGACGCTCTCACGGGATTGCCCAACCGCGTCCTGCTGATGGACCGCATCGAGCAGGCACTGCTCCAGGCAGAGCGGAACGGAACCTGCGTCACGGTCGTCTTCATGGACCTCGACAATTTCAAGCTCGTGAACGACAGCCTCGGACACAGTGCCGGCGACATGCTGCTCAGGACGGTGGCGGAGCGAATGGTGAAAAGTCTGCGTACATCCGACACTGTCGTACGGATCGGCGGCGACGAGTTCGTAATCCTCCTTCCCGATCAGCACAGTCCATCCGACGCAGCCGGCATACTCGAGAAGATGCGCGCCGCGATCGCCCAGCCGATCGCCATTGAAGGCCAGCTCTTCCGCGTCACCGTCAGCATGGGGCTTGCCACATATCCCGCCGACGGCAACGACGGCGAGACGCTGCTCATGAACGCCGATACCGCCATGTATCAGGCGAAAGAACGGGGCCGCGACAATTTCCAGCACTACACGGCCGAGATGAACATCAGCGCGCGGGAGCGGCGCATTCTCCAGGAGGGCCTGCGCCTCGCAGTGGAGCGGAAGGAGTTTGCGCTCGTCTACCAGCCGCAGTTCGATCTCAGGACCGGCGAGATAGTGGCCGTCGAAGCGTTGCTGCGCTGGCACCATCCGACGCTGGGTGTCATCCCGCCGGCGAAGTTCATTCCCATTGCCGAATCCACCGGGCTGATCGTCCCGCTCGGCGATTGGGTGCTGCACGAGGCCTGCCGGCAAAACAAGGCATGGCAGGACGCCGGCATTCCGCCCGTGACCGTCGGCGTCAACGTATCGGCCCGCCAGTTTCGGGATGGGACCTTGGTCAAACGCGTGGCATCGACTCTCAAATCGACCGGGCTTGAACCGGGATACCTCGAGCTGGAACTGACCGAAAGCCTGCTCATGCAGGACGCCGAGCAGGCGATCGGAACGATGCGCGAACTCCAGGCGCTGGGCGTGAAATTCGCCATCGACGACTTCGGCACCGGCTATTCGAGCCTGAGCGCACTCAAGGCCTTCCCGCTCGCCCGCCTGAAGATCGACCGGTCGTTCGTGCACAACGTCGTCACCGACCCCAACGACCGCAGCATTGCCATGGCAATGATTTCATTGGGGCAGAAGCTCAACCTGCGCGTCATCGCCGAGGGCGTGGAAACCGCCGAGCAGGTGCGGTTCCTCTCGGAGAACCATTGCGACGAAATCCAGGGATTCCATTTCAGCCATCCCGTCGAGGCATGGGAAATGGCCGAAATGCTTCGCAAGCCGCCGAAGCCTGCTGTCGCATCCTAGCGGCTTTACATTTCTTTACGTGCCGGAGAATGCGGAGCAACGGGACAGCACCATATTGGGTGGGCGACGCAGCCACCAGCCACTCCAAGGAGCCCCCCCATGAGCGACAGGCATTTCCCCGATCCCGAAATCATCCCGCCGTCCGGAAAGAAGCGAAGCTGGAAAACGCCGCTCATTGTTGCGGGCGCGCTGGCTCTCGGTCTCACCGGCGCGGCAGCCACCGCGGCCATCGCCGATGGCGGCTTCGGCCCCGGCATGTGGCGCCACGGCTGGCACCACGGCTTCCGCGACCGCGGTCCGGCGGACCCGGCCGAACTCAACCTGATGATCGAACGCGGCGTGAGACATCTCGCCATCGAGATAGACGCCACGCCGGAGCAGCAGGCGAAACTGATCGAGATCGCGCAATCCGCCGCCGCCGACCTCCGGCCGCTTCGCGAACAGCTTCGCGACGCACGCGAGAAGGGCCGGCAGCTCCTCGTATCGCCCACGCTCGACCGCGCCGCGATCGAGTCTTTCCGCGCCGAACAGATGGCGCTGGTCGACCGGATAAGCCAGCGCGTGGCGCAGGCCGTGGGCGATGCGGCCGAGGTGCTGACGGCCCAACAGCGCGCCGAGATCGGCAGGCATCTGGAGCGGTTCGGCAGCGGCGACTTCGGACGCGGCTTCCACCGCGGCTGGCGTCGCGGCTAGGATGGGCCGGTGACCGGCCGCATCCTGTTGATTGAAGACGATCCGCGCCTCGCCGGGATGGTCCGCGACTATCTCGGCGAGGCGGGTTTCTCCGTCTCCGTCGCATCGACGGGAAGCGCCGGTCTGGGCACGCACGCGCGAGAGGCGGTCGACGCCATTGTGCTCGATCTGATGCTCCCCGACATGGACGGACTGGAGGTCTGCCGCCGCGTCCGCGCCAATGCCGATACCCCGATCCTGATGCTGACGGCCCGCGGCGATACGATGGACCGCGTGATCGGCCTCGAGCTCGGGGCCGACGACTACCTGCCCAAACCGTTCGAGCCGCGCGAGCTGCTCGCGCGCCTCAAGGCGATCCTCCGCCGCGATCGCGGGCAACGCAAGGCGGACATTCTGCGCTTCGGCCGGCTGGAGATCGACAGCGGCGCACGGGAGGTGCGGGTCGACGGCGAACCGCGCCCGCTCACGGGCTACCAGTTCGCGCTGCTGAGCGCGCTCGCCGAACACGCCGGGCGCGTGCTCTCGCGCGACGCGCTCATGGACATGATGAAGGGCGAGCCGCTCGAGGCCTTCGACCGCTCCATCGACGTCCACATCTCGCGCATACGCGCCGCGATCGAGGACGATCCGAAGAAACCGCGCCGGGTGATCACCGTGCGCGGCGCCGGCTACGTCTTCGCCAGGGCGCAGGACTGAACGCCGGCGAACCGAAATGCGCCGGCTCCGCACCCAGATCTATCTTTCGATTCTCGCCAGCCTGGTCCTTGTGGTGATCGTGGCCGGCATCGTCTGGCGCGTGAGCGCGCCGGCGCGTCCACAGGGCGAGCCGCTCGGCCTTGCCGGCGAGTTGGTGGCCGCCGCATTGCCGCCGCCCCAGGCACCCCCAGAGCAGCAGGCGGAGGCGCTTCGCGCCCTCGCTGCGCGGTTCGGTACCGACCTCGCCTTGTTCGACCCCGCGCGGCGCCCGATTGCGGCCACCGGCCGCCCGCTCCCGCCGCCGCGCTGGCGCGGCGGCGAAGGCTGGATCAGGGGCACGCGCCCGCCGGCCTTCGCGGTGAGCCTTCCAGATGGACGGTGGCTCGTGATGCGGCCCGCCGGCCCGGGCCGCAATCCGGTTCTCGGCCTGATGCTCTTTCTCGGCGCGGTAACGCTCGCCGTCGGCATCGGCGCTTATCCGGTCGTGCGGCGCCTGACCGGCAGACTGGAACGGCTTCAGCAGGGCGTGGAGACATTGGGCGCCGGCAAGCTCGGCACGCGCGTCGCGATCGAGGGCAAGGACGAGGTCGCGCAGCTCGCGGCAAGCTTCAACCGCGCGGCGGCGAAGATCGAGGAACTGATCGGCGCCCACCGCCTCCTTCTCGCCAACGCATCGCACGAACTGCGCACGCCGCTTGCGCGCATCCGGCTGGGGATCGAACTTCTGAGAAAGAATCCGGAGGCCAGGGTCGACCTCGACCGCGACATCGCCGAGCTGGACGGGCTCATCGACGAAATCCTGCTCGCCAGCCGGCTCGATTCATCGCAGGCGCTCGACGCCGTGGAGGAAATCGACCTTCTGGCGCTGCTCGCGGAGGAATGCGCACGCTACGAGGAAGCCGCGCTCGACGGCGCGGTTGTCCATGTGCGCGGCGACCCGCGCCTGTTGCGCCGTCTGATCCGCAACCTTCTGGAGAATGCGCGCCGTCACGGGATGCCGCCGATACGCGTCGCGCTGCGGCGCGACAACGACAACGCCGTCTTCGATGTGATCGACGAGGGTCCCGGCATCCCGGAGGAAGAACGCATGCGCGTCTTCACGCCGTTCTATCGGGCAAGGGGCGCCCGCGAATCGGCGGGCGCAGGCCTCGGCCTCTCGCTCGTCCGGCAGATCGCGGAACTGCACGGCGGCAGCGCCGCCGTGGCGGCGCTGCCTTCCGGCAAATCCTGTTTCAGAGTGACATTGCCCGCCGCGTGACCGTCACGCCGCGCTGACTCCGCGTCTCAGCCGAGCATGCTCTTCACTACGGCGCTCGCCTTGGCGAAATCCATCTGGCCGGCATAGCGCGCCTTCAGCGCCGCCATGCATTTGCCCATGTCGCGCAAGCCATGCGCGCCGGTGGCCTTGACAGCCTCTTCGCAGCACGCGCGAATTTCCTCTTCCGTGAGCTGACGCGGCAGGAAGGACTGGATGATCGCGATCTCGTCGCGCTCCTCCTGCGCCAGATCGAGGCGTCCGCCTTCCTCGTAGAGGCGCGCCGACTCCAGCCGCTGCTTGATCATCTTGGCAAGGATTTCGAGCACCTCGTCGTCGCTGACCCGCTCCTTGCCCGCCGACCGCGCCGCGATGTCCCGATCCCGGATGGCGGCGATGATCAGGCGCAGCGTGTTCATGCGGCGCCTGTCCTGTTTCAGCGTCGCCTGCTTCAGTGCTTCGTTGAGCGATTCGCGCATTGTAATTTCCCGGCCGGGCGGAGGCGGAGACTACTCCCCTCGCCGCTCCCGTGTAAACCCGGTTTCCTGTACTGCAAGATGTTGATATTACTTGGCTATTTGTTCGAGCCAGCAGTTGACGGCCGCTCTCGGGGTAACTAGTTTCCACCGGAAATCGCTGTGGTCGGCCGCGCATGCCGGTCGCGAATATCCGCGATCCGCGCTTTTCGGAACCGTCATATGGAACTCAGGGATCCCGAAATCAACCCGGCCATTGCCGGCTGGGAAGAGCCGTCCGCGACCGGGCTGCTGGTGCTGGCGGACGGTACCGTCGTTGAAGGCCGCGGGATCGGTGCGACCGGCCATGCGGTAGGCGAGGTCTGCTTCAACACCGCGATGACCGGCTATGAGGAGATCCTCACGGACCCCTCCTATGCCGGACAGATCGTGACCTTCACCTTTCCGCACATCGGCAATGTCGGCACAAACGACGAGGACATCGAGACGGTCAACATGGCCGCTGCATCGGGCGTGCGCGGCTGCATCGTCAAGGCCGGAATCACCGATCCGTCGAACTATCGCGCGCTCCGCCATCTCGACGCCTGGCTGAGGGCACGCGGCATCGTCGGTCTCTCCGGCATCGACACCCGCGCGCTCACGATCCTGATCCGCGAGAAGGGCATGCCCAACGCGGTGATCGCGCACGACCCGGATGGCATTTTCGACCTGCCCGCGCTCAAGAACGAGGCCGCCGGGTGGCCCGGCCTCGTCGGCATGGACCTCGCGAGGGAGGTTTCCACGCGCCAGAGCTTCACCTGGGACGAAACGCCCTGGGTATGGGGCAAGGGCTATGGACGGCAGGAAAACCCGCAATTCCACGTCGTGGCCATCGACTACGGCACCAAGCGGAACATCCTGCGCCTGCTGGCCGGTCATGGCTGCCGGGTGACGGTGCTGCCCGCCACCGCGACCGCCGAGGAAGTGCTCGCGCGCAATCCCGACGGCGTGTTCCTCTCCAACGGCCCGGGCGACCCCGCCGCGACCGGCGAATACGCAGTTCCGACGATCCGCGCGATCGTCGACGCGGGCGTGCCGACCTTCGGCATCTGCCTTGGCCACCAGATGCTCGGCATCGCTCTCGGCGGGCGCACCGTGAAGATGCACCAGGGCCACCACGGCGCCAACCATCCGGTGAAGGACCTCGCCACCGGCAAGGTCGAGATTACCGCGATGAACCACGGTTTCGCGGTGGACGCCAAATCGCTGCCGGAGAACGTCGAGCAGACGCACATCTCGCTCTTCGACGGATCGAACTGCGGCCTCCGGCTGAAGGACAAGCCGGTCTTCTCGGTGCAATACCACCCGGAAGCCTCGCCCGGCCCGCGCGACAGCCATTATCTCTTCGGAAGATTTGTGGAGATGATGCGCGGGAGGAAGAAAGCGTAGCTCCGGAGCCGGACCGCTTGACAAGTGACAATTGTCATAGTACGCCGCACCGGCGATGATCGGCAACTTCCGCCATCGTGGCCTCAGGCGCCTGTTTGAGAATGCCGACCGGAGCGGAATCAGATCTGACCTGGTGGATAAGGTCGAGCGCGTCCTGCTGCGCCTTGACGCCGCGGAGTCCGCGTCCGACATGGACATACCGGGATTTCACCTTCACCGCTTGCGCGGCGACTTGAAAGGATTCTGGTCGGTCGCGATCAGTCGTAACTGGCGTATCGTCTTTCGGTTCGAAAGCGGCGACGCACGCGACGTCGACCTGGTGGACTATCATTGAGGGAGGCAAAGTCATGCCCATGAAGAACCCCCCCCACCCGGGATCGCTCGTTCGCCACGATTGTCTCGAACCGTTGGGCCTCTCGGTGACTGAGGGAGCCAGGATTCTGGGCGTTACGCGGCAGACCCTCAACAATCTCGTCAACGGCAAGAGCGCTATCTCGCCCGAGATGGCTGTGCGTCTGTCGAAAGCATTCGGTGGCGGCCCAGGGGTTTGGCTCCGGATGCAGATGAGCTATGACCTCGCTCAAATCGGCAAACGCGCTGCAAAGATCAAGGTGAGGCGCATAGCTCGTCGCGCAGCCTAGCATTTGGGAGTACGCGGTCCGCGCGAACGGCGCCATGACCCAACCCGAGGCAATCCTCCTCCCCGAGTCCGGCGCGATACCGAACAACCCGCGCCTGCCGGTTCTGGTCTACGCAAAATGCTTCGACGCGCGCGGCGATGCCGCCGCCACCGTGGAGCGTCTGTTCGAGGGAAACGGATGGCCGCCGCAATGGCGGGACGGCATCTTCGGCTATCACCACTACCACTCGACCGCGCACGAGGCGCTCGGCATCGCGCGGGGGAGCGCTACGGTGATCCTCGGCGGACCGCATGGCCGCGAGTTCGACCTCTTAGCCGGCGATGTCGTGGTGCTCCCCGCCGGCACCGGCCACAAGCGCATCGGCGGCTCGCGCGACCTGCTCGTCGTGGGCGCCTATCCGCCCGGCCAGACCTGGGACCTCATCCGCGAGGAGCCGGAGAAGAAGGCGGCGGCGATGAGGCGCATCGCCGAAGTGCCTCTGCCGGAATCCGATCCCGTACTCGGTACCGCCGGGCCGCTCATCCGCATATGGCCGACCGGAGCGGAGGGTGCGACAGCCCGCTGAATATGCGCTCGGAAACGGTTGCACCCTCCCCCGCGAGCCGCCATCTGTTAGAGCATGGGTGACCTCGACCTCGACACCCGCACGGGCTGGCCCGCGGACCTGCGGTTCCTGTTGGACCGCTATCCGCGCGCGTCGTGGTATCCGCGCGCTGCCTGGCCCTCCCAGCCCAATCTCGGCCCCTTGTCGCGCTCCTGGCTGGAGCATCACGACTATTTCCGCGCATTCGGCCGCGGCCCGCTGACCGGCGCGCGCCAATACCGCGAGGCGGCAGCCTCCCCGACCGAGTTCCGGCAGATGTATGGACCGCGGCTGCGCTATTTCCTGCTGGTGCTCGAGGGACACCACCGGATTGAGGACGACTACTACTTCCCGGTCTTTCGCGCCGCCGAACCGCGCCTCGCCCCCGGTTTCGAGGCCCTTGAGCGCGATCACGCAACCATCAGGGCGGATATCGCGGAAGTCGGCAAGGCGGCAACCGCATTCCTCGCCGCCGACGATATCGATGCTGCCCGCGCCGCCGGCACCTTCTATGGCGGCCACGCGGACCGGCTGTGGACGGCATTGACGCAGCACTTCGACGACGAGGAAGACCTCATCATCCCGCTCATCCTCGAACGGACCGAGGAAGCGCTGGGTATCGGCTAGCCGGCACTTAAAACTGCTGTCCCGGCGAAGACTCTCGCAGGACGCAGGCAGCAAGCTACCGGCTGCGACGGGATTTCGCTGCCTTGCCGCGACCCTGCGGGCCCTCGGTCGCCGGCGCCCGGGATGCCGTTGGACGCCTTTTCGCGGCCGCCCTTTTTCGAGCGTCCGAAGCCGACGGCTTGCCCTCGCGCACGATTTCCACCTTCACGCGCGCCACCAGAGCCGCCAGCGCGCCGAGGATCGCAAGCCACGGCGCGGCGAGCGCCACCGCACCGCCCGCGATCACCCCCACCGTGAGCGGCGTCTCGAAATAGACCTCGCCACCCGCCGCCTTGATGCGGAGCTGGCGGACATTTCCCTCCGCGACCAGCGACTTGACGCGGCCGATCAGCTCGTTGCCCGCCACCTCGAACTCCTCGGTCCAGGTGCGTTTGTGCTCTTCCTGCTGTCCGGCCATGGTGAACCCTTTCCGCGAAAGCATCGCCAATTTGCAAGTCTTATCCGCCTGCCATGCGGCGCCTTGATGGAAGTCAAGCGCAACTCGCCCTCAGAGACTCTCCACCGTCTCCTTGAGCAGCCGGCGTACCGTCGCGGCGACTTCGGCAAGGTGCGGATTCTCCACTGCCTGCATCGACGCGACCGGATCGATCGCGGCGACTTCCACCGCGCCCGGACGGATCTCCTGCACAATCACATTGCAGGGCAGCATCGTGCCGATCTTGTCCTCCGCCAGCAACGCCTTGTGCGCGAAGGGCGGGTTGCAAGCGCCAAGAATGGTGTAGGGACGGAAGTCGACATCGAGCTTCTTCTTCATCGTCTCCTTCACGTCGATGGTGGTCAGCACGCCGAAGCCGCGCGCCTTCAGCGCATCGGTTACTTTGACGATCGCCGTATCGAACGGCAGGGAGACGGTCTTGGCGAAGTAGTAGCCCACGGCAGCAGCCTCCTGGTTTGTCTGGCCTTCTCTGAAATGGGGCCTCCCCCACACCCCTGCAGCGTGCTCGCCAATATGTCGCGGTGCGGGCGAGCGCCCCCGGCCCGAAAGCCCTTCCCCAAGGGGTTCCCCGCCTTCGCCTTTTCCCCTATAAGCCGCGCCTGACCAGCATCTCAGGATTCGACGCCCCGGAGCGGCAGAACCGCGCCGGGGTTTCGTTCAAACGCGCAAATGAATCGCTTTGCTCAGGCGCACATAATCCTCCCCCGTTTACGGGGGAGCGGAACTGCCGATAGGCGGTGGAGGGGCCGGCCGTCTGCACAGCAAACGTTCGCCCCTTCCGCCACACTGCGCGTGGTCCCCCTCCCCCCCTGCTATGCCGGGGAGGATCAGGCAGGCCGCAATGCCCAAACGGACTGACATCGACTCGATCCTCATCATCGGTGCCGGGCCGATCGTGATCGGCCAGGCGTGCGAGTTCGACTACTCGGGCACACAGGCCGTGAAGGCGCTGAAGTCCGAGGGATACCGGATCGTGCTGGTCAATTCGAACCCGGCGACCATCATGACCGACCCGGAACTGGCGGACGCGACCTACATCGAGCCGATCACGCCGGAGATCGTGGCGCGCATCGTCGAGAAGGAGCGGAACGTACTCCCCGGCGGCTTCGCGTTGCTGCCGACCATGGGCGGCCAGACGGCGCTCAACACGGCGCTCTCGCTCCGCAAGATGGGCGTGCTGGACAGGTTCGACGTCGAGATGATCGGCGCCACTGCCGACGCCATCGACAAGGCCGAGGACCGCGAGCTTTTCCGCGAGGCGATGAAGAAGATCGGGCTTGAGACGCCGCGCTCATTGCTCGCGCATTCGCTGATCGAGGCGCTGCCGGCGCTGGACACGATTGGCCTTCCCTGCATCGTCCGCCCGAGCTTCACGCTCGGCGGCACAGGCGGTGGCATTGCCTACAACCGCGAGGAGTTTCTGGAGATCGTCGAGCGCGGCCTCGACGCCTCGCCCACGAACGAGGTGCTCATCGAGGAATCGGTGCTCGGCTGGAAGGAGTACGAGATGGAGGTCGTTCGGGACCGGAACGACAACTGCATCGTCGTCTGCTCCATCGAAAACGTCGATCCGATGGGTGTGCACACCGGCGACTCGATCACCGTCGCGCCGGCGCTGACGCTGACCGACAAGGAATACCAGATCATGCGCGACGCATCGATTGCGGTGCTCCGCGAGATCGGCGTCGAGACCGGCGGTTCCAATGTGCAGTTCGCGGTGAACCCGGCTGACGGGCGGCTCGTCGTGATCGAGATGAATCCGCGCGTTTCGCGCTCCTCGGCGCTGGCCTCCAAGGCGACCGGCTTCCCGATCGCCAAGGTCGCGGCGCGGCTCGCCGTTGGCTACACGCTCGACGAGCTGGAGAACGACATCACCGGCGGCGCAACGCCCGCGAGCTTCGAGCCCACCATCGACTATGTCGTGACCAAGATCCCCCGCTTCGCCTTCGAGAAGTTTCCCGGTGCCGAGCCGGTGCTGACCACTTCCATGAAATCTGTCGGCGAGGTGATGGCAATCGGCCGCACCTTCGCGGAATCGCTGCAGAAGGCGCTCCGCGGCCTTGAGACCGGACTTTCCGGGCTCGATGAGGTCGAGATCCCCGGCCTCGGCCAGGGAGACGACAGGAACGCCATCAAGGCCGCCCTCGGCGTGCCGACGCCGGACAGGCTGCTGCGCTGCGCGCAGGCGCTGCGGCTTGGCGCATCCGTGGAGCTGATCCACGAGGCCTGCCGGATCGACCCATGGTTCCTCAATCAGCTCGCCGACATCGTCGCGACCGAGGCGAAAGTGCGCCGGCTCGGCCTGCCGAAGACGGCCGGCGCCCTCCGCCGGCTGAAGGCGCAGGGCTTCTCCGACGCCCGGCTTGCCGCGCTCGCCGGCACGGACGAGGCGGAGGTGGCGGCGCTTCGCGCGCGGCTCGGCGTACATCCCGTCTACAAGCGCATCGACACCTGCGCGGCCGAGTTCGCCGCTCCGACGGCCTATATGTACTCGACCTATGAGGAGCCCTTCGCGGGCAGAACGGTGGACGAGGCGGCGCCGTCGGACCGCAGGAAGATCGTCATTCTCGGCGGCGGGCCCAACCGGATCGGGCAGGGCATCGAGTTCGACTATTGCTGCTGCCACGCCGCCTTCGCGCTGCACGAAGCGGGCTACGAGTCGATCATGGTCAACTGCAATCCGGAGACCGTGTCGACCGACTATGACACCTCCGACCGGCTCTATTTCGAGCCGCTGACTGCGGAAGATGTGCTCGAGATCGTGCGCACGGAATCGAGCCGCGGCACGGTGCACGGCGTCATCGTCCAGTTCGGCGGGCAGACGCCACTGAAGCTCGCCGCAGCCCTGCAGGAGGCGAAAGTGCCGATCCTCGGCACATCGCCCGACATGATCGACCTAGCGGAGGATCGCGATCGCTTCGCGCGCCTCCTCCACCGTCTCGGCCTGAAACAGGCCAGGAACGGCATCGCCTATTCGGTCGAGCAGGCCCGGCTCGTCGCGGCCGAACTCGGCCTGCCGCTTGTGGTGCGGCCGAGCTACGTACTCGGCGGACGCGCCATGCAGATCGTCCGCGACGAGGAAGCCTTGTCGCACTACCTTCTGGATACGCTGCCGGAGCTGGTGCCGGCAGACGTCAGGGCGCGCTATCCCAACGACAAAACCGGGCAGATCAACACGGTTCTCGGCAAGAATCCGCTGCTCTTCGACCGCTATCTTTCCGACGCGATCGAGATCGACGTGGATGCGCTGGCGGACGGGAAAGAAGTCTTCGTTTGCGGAATCATGGAGCACATCGAGGAGGCCGGCATCCATTCCGGCGACTCCGCCTGTGCCCTGCCCCCGCACTCGCTCGGCAAGGATGTGGTCGCCGAGCTGGAGCGCCAGACCGGCGAGCTCGCACGCGCGCTCGATGTCGGCGGGCTGATGAATGTGCAGTTCGCGCTGAAGGACGGCGAGCTTCATGTACTGGAGGTCAACCCCCGCGCCTCGCGGACCGTGCCCTTCGTTGCCAAGGCGATCGGCCTGCCGATCGCGAAGATCGCGGCTCGCGTCATGGCCGGAGAACCGCTGCGGAGCTTCCGGCTGAAGCGGGCCGCCGGCAAGCATGTAGCCGTCAAGGAAGCGGTATTCCCCTTCGCCCGCTTCCCCCATATCGACACGCTGCTCGGTCCGGAGATGAAGTCGACGGGCGAGGTAATGGGCCTCGACCGCTCCTTCGCGATCGCCTTTGCCAAGAGCCAGATGGCGGCCGGCGCCGCCCTGCCCACTTCCGGCACGGTATTCGTCTCGGTGCGCGATGCCGACAAGCCGCGGATCGTGGAGCCGGTCAGGCGGCTGGAAAAACTGGGGTTCCGGATCGTGGCGACGGGCGGGACCCAGCGGTTTCTGGCCGAAAACGGGGTGGCTTGCACCCGCATCAACAAGGTGCTTGAAGGCCGGCCCCACATCGTCGATGCTATAAAGAACGGCGAGGTCCAGCTGGTCGTCAACACCACGGACGGCGTGCAGGCCTTGTCCGACAGCCGGTCCCTCAGGCGGGCCGCCCTGCTCCACCGGGTGCCGTATTACACCACACTGGCGGGGGCGGTAGCGGCCTCCCAGGGCATCGAAGCCTACGGGGCCGGCGTTCTTGAAGTGCGCCCGCTGCAGTCCTATTTCGCTGCGGCGGCGTGATTGTTGTGACCTGAGGGCGGGCGACCGGGACCGGTTCTTGACGGAATCGGTTATGGTAGCCCGCTGGACTGTTATGGGAGCGACGAAGGGTTCTGGAATGATCGAGAAGATTCCGATGACGGCAGCCGGCCATGCGGCGCTGGAAGCGGAACTGAAAAGGCTGACTCTGGAGGAGCGTCCTCGCATCATCGAGGCGATCGCCGAAGCGCGCTCGCACGGCGACCTCTCCGAGAACGCCGAGTACCATGCCGCCAAGGACCTTCAGAGCCACAATGAAGGCCGCATCGCCGAGCTGGAGGACCAGCTTTCGCGCGCCGAGATCATCGACGTGTCGAAACTGTCCGGTAGCACGATCAAGTTCGGCGCGCAGGTAACGCTGGTCGACGAAGACACCGAGGAGAAGAAGGTCTATCGGATCGTCGGCGACCTTGAGGCGGACGTGAAGGAAGGCCGCATCTCGATTTCCTCGCCCATCGCCCGTGCCCTGATCGGCAAGAAGAAGGGCGACACGATCGAGGTGACAGCCCCCGGCGGCTCGCGCTCCTACGAGATCATCAAGGTCAAGTACGGCTAGGAAACGCCTGACGGCCGGAGACAACCCCCAGCCAGGATTACGATCGACATCGCAATCCTGGCGCCCTGTCCCTGCATCCGCATGCCCGGGCAGGGCCATGGACGGTGGAAGCGAGGCGGAAAGCCTGGGACGTGACGAGGGCCGGAAGGAGAATCCTGCCCGATCGGCACCTCGGCGAAGACGGGCCAAGGAAGCCGCCAATTTCCTATCCGATCGGCTCCGTCTTCGTCGGCCGGATGACGAGTAGCGCGGCGAAACGCGCGCGGCCGCAATTATTGCACCCAGTAGTCTCGGAACTCGTCGGGATCCCATCGATACTTGAGCCGATGGCGCCGGAGGATTGCGCCTCTTTCGAGACTCGCCAGCGCAGATGGCTTCATGTTCGGGCCGACAAAGGTAATCGCGACAAGGCCGCGCCGGCGCCTGACAACCCACGGCAATTGCCGACGAAAAGCTTCAAGGCCGATAACTGGTGCCATGAATTCCTCGGCAAATTTGGTTGCCAGCCTTCGCGAGATCACCCGCACATGATCGCGTGCGCACCAGCTCACGAAACGTTCATCGGTCCGCAAATGGCGTGGCCACGGCGGCGCGGTGCCTGTCGTAATCCGATTGAATTCCTCAAATATGAAGTGGAAACGCCTTGGCAAGAAAACGAGAATTGACGAGTTGCCGAAGTAATATTTGCGAAAACCGATTGCCCGGAGCAAAGGGCGCACCCGCCAGAACTGGACAAGATGGTTCTGGAGCATATGGAGGCCCGGATTCTTGGCGAGGTTGTCGGTAAGACGTGAAATATCACCGCGAACAACGGTGTCGAGGTCTAGATAGACCGTCGGCAAATCGGGATCGAGAATGCCCTCTGCGAATATCGATAGCTTTGCCCGGCAACCGCGAACGACCTCATCGAAAGGCAAGGCAAACGTGGGGAAGGCCTTTATGACGATTTCGGGATCAATCTCCGGGTCGACCTGATCGGTAACAAGTACAAAGCGCACAGGTGTTCGCGTATTCGCACGTACAGCACGGAGAAGTCGATTGACCGACTCAGCAGTATATTTCACGCCCCACTTCACAAATACGACTTGGATCATTGCCTTTGTCCGATCGGCACCAGCGGCTCGTTCTTCGAGGGGCGGATGACGAGCGAGGTCCGCACGCCGCCGACGTGGGGCGCGGCGGTCAGCTCCTCCACGACGAAAGTCTGGAATGTCCTGAGGTCCCGCGCCAAGCATTTGAGAATGAAATCGACCTCGCCCGAAAGCATGTAGCACTCGCGCACGATCGGCCAGCCGCGCACCCGCTCTTCGAAGGCGAGAAGATCGGCCTCGGCCTGGCTTGTGAGCCCGACCATCGCGAAAGCGGTAAGGTCGTAACCCAGATTCTTCTCGTCGAGCAGCGCGCGATAGCCGCGGATGATCCCGGCCTGCTCGAGCGCCCGCATCCGCCGCAGGCAAGGCGGCGCCGAAATGCCGACCCGCCGGGCGAGCTCCACATTGGTAATCCGCCCATCGTCCTGGAGCTCCTTGAGAATCTTCCAGTCGATCGCGTCGAGCCGAACCTGCACCGCCGGAGTCTCGCTGCCCGGGCCGCACTCCGCCTGCAGCCTCGCAATGAAATTACAATTTTTGGCATGATTCGGAAAGAAGTCTATTGGCGCTGCGCAGGGATAAGAAGCATGCGCCGGTGCCGCATGAAAGTACTGAGAAGAATCTCCTTGTACCAACGATCACGCCTCCGGTTCGAATGCGGAAACGGTACATCGGGCACCGGCACGTCAAGGAAAGCGCAGAGTTCCTTCCACCCATCTCCGCGTTCGAAACACAATTCGAGGAGCTTCGCTCCGGTCCCGTACTTCTCGGTGAAATACCGCCTAACCTCCTCCGCGTGCCTTATGTAGAAGTCCATAAAGGCCTGCGGATTCTCATGAGGGTAGTGATAGCCGTAGATCTGTTTGTAGGCTCTGAGCCGCCGCCGCGACTTCCCCACGGTTTGCCACACCAACGCGTTCAGCCAAGCCGTAGGGTCCTTCCGAACAGTCAAGATGAATCTTGCGTTTGGGAAGTGGACGTCGAGCTGGCGATATGCCAAGGGCCACGGGAAATCCTCGAGTGCATCGTATTTATACGCCGTGTCGAAGAGCAGCGCAAAATCCCCACCTGCGACCGCGCGCACTAACTCTGCCGATAGCGGGCGCCCCCAAGTCAGCCGCTTCATGCCGAGAATCTCCAACGCGTCACCAATCGACGTCGTGCCGGTCTTGCCGAGTCCGATGCAGAAAACCTTGGGTTTGGTCTGCTGGAACGTGTATTGCCCGCTCAAGTGGCCGCCCTCTCCAGCAGCTGCGCAGCGGGATATTGGCCGAGTATGTCTTCAACAAGGGATCGATCCAACTGATCCAGTTGGCCGACGACTTCATTCCATTGCCCCGCCTTTATCGCGAGACGCTCCGGCAACGGAACTCCCAGGCGAAAGGCTGCCTCGATCAGTACTGAACCCGCGGGCCGAAGCCGCCTGAGTTCCTCGACCGGCACGACTGCCAGCGACGCGTGAAACTCTCGCTGCTTTCTTTCCCACCGGCCGCCGGGGTTCGACGCGATTTCGTAGTTCGCAAATCCTGCCATCTTCTTCAGATGCTTGACGTGCCAATAGGCGAAGCCGAAGAATCGTCGAAAGCCGAAATCGTTGCGTCGGCCAAGCCTGGGATGAAAGCTGTAGATAGTGTCGTGCGAGACACGAAAGAAGCCGTGATCGCCGGACCCGACAAAAGGATTCGTGACAAGCACGCCGCGCCGTCCGGAGGCATCCTGCGCTAGATTGATTCCCGATACGCAAGCATACCTTCCCTGCCGCAGCCCATCGGCACGAACCTTCGCGACGATCCCGGCCAACTGGCGCGGCATCGCGATGTGATCGTCGTCGAGCGTTGCGACAATCGCGTAACGCGATTGCGCCAGCGCCCAGTTTGCGTAATTGACGCTGCTATGCACCGACGTCGGCGGCTCTTTGATATTTGCTGCGCTCGCGGGCGGATAGGCACGCGGCTCGTAATGGAGCACTCGAAGCTTCTTGGGAAACTCGTCCTGCAGCCGCTCGACGATAGGCACGGTCCGGTCAGTGCACTGATTGTGAACGACTACTATCTCGTCGTAATGGTCGATGTGCGAGCGGATCGCTCGCTCGATGAAGTCCTCGCCGTTCTTGACGGGGATAACCGCGCTGATGCCCTCCTGCCGCCCCTCGGGGTTCAGCTGCTCCGGATGGAACCGGAATTTCTCGAACATCACTACCAATCTTTGCCGTTAAAGAGGTACTCCTATCCCACAAGGTCCTTCAAGGACGCAATCGGGCTGAGAGCGGCGACCCAGTCTTTCGCCCGTGCTTCCAATAACCTCCGGACCACGATACGTTGCACGAAATCGGTCTTGGAAAAAAGATCATGCGCGTAGCGATGGTAGGAAGCGGTTATGTCGGCCTGGTCTCGGGAGCCTGTTTCGCCGATTTCGGGCACGAAGTGACCTGCATCGACAGCGATGGAGAACGCGTTGAAGCGCTGACCCGCCTTGATATCCCGATCTATGAACCTGGTTTAAACGACTTGATCGCGAAGAACGTTCGTGAGAAACGGCTCACGTTTACGGCCGAACTCGCCGGCGCGATCTCCAACGCCGAGATTGTGTTCATCGCCGTCGGTACGCCCTCGCGTCGCGGCGACGGCTTTGCCGACCTCTCATACGTGTACAAAGCCACGCGCCAGATAGTGCCTGCGCTATCAAGCACGACAATATTGGCGGTGAAATCTACCGTACCAGTCGGCACGGGCGATGAAGTCGAACGCATCGTACGCGAGATCAGGCCTTCGGCTGACGTGAAAGTCGCTTCGAACCCGGAGTTTCTGCGCGAGGGTGCGGCAATCAACGACTTCAAGCGTCCTGACCGTGTCGTGCTGGGCGTCGAGGACAAGCATGCAGAACATATGCTCGCCGAGTTGTACCGGCCGCTCAGCCTAAATCAGGTGCCGCTTCTAATCACGAATCGGCGCACGGCCGAACTTATCAAATATGCTGCTAACGCTTTCCTGGCGATGAAGATCACCTACATCAACGAACTGGCCGACTTGTGCGAGAAAGTCGGCATAAACGTCCAAGAGGTTGCCCGCGGCATCGGTCTCGACAACCGAATTGGAACCAAGTTTCTCCATGCTGGCCCTGGCTTCGGCGGCTCCTGTTTACCAAAGGACGCCATCGCGCTGGTGAAGACGGCGCAGGATGCCGGCACCCCGCTTCGTCTCCTCGAGACAACAATCGCGGTAAACAACGCACGGAAGCAGACGATATCCCGCAAGGTGATCGGCGCGCTCGGGGGATCAGTGCGCGGGAGGCGGATCGCGATTCTTGGCATCACTTTCAAGCCGAACACGGACGATATCAGGGAAGCGCCGGCCCTCTCCATCATTCAAGCGCTCCAGGACGGGGGCGCACGAATCGCGGCTTACGATCCTGAGGGAATGCCTTCTGCAAAATTAGTCATCAAGGAGGTCGATTGGGCCACCGGTCCCTACGAATGTGCCACTGGCGCAGACGCATTGGTAATAATCACCGAATGGGATGCGTTTCGGGCGCTCGACTTCAAACGCCTGAAGACGTTGATGGCCCGGCCGGTGCTTGTCGATCTCCGCAATATCTACCGCAAGCAAGAGTTGGCCGCGCATGGGTTCCGCTACATCAGTGTAGGCAGGCCAGAGGAGGGCGGCATCATTGCCACTGCAAGCGAGGCGGCCGAATAATATCCTGCCCAAGCCAGCAGCATTCCACAACCGAGCCGGCCGCCTCCCGTCACGCCCCCCACCCTTGAACCCCCTGCCCTGCACCACCTAGATTGCATGGCTTGACCGGTGCGGGTTGCGCCGGCCGCATTGGCCGAAAGACCGGATTCCATGGCCCCGTTGCACTCCAAGGTTGTCGTCATAGGCACCGGCCCGGCCGGCTATACGGCCGCCATCTATGCCGCCCGCGCCATGCTCGAGCCGATCGTGATCGCCGGGCTCGAACAGGGCGGACAGCTCACCATCACGACCGACGTGGAGAATTATCCCGGTTTCGCCGAGGTCATCCAGGGTCCCTGGCTCATGGAGCAGATGAAGAAGCAGGCCGAGCATGTCGGCGCGCGGATCGTCAGCGATCACATCGTCCGTGCCGATCTTTCCGTGCGGCCGTTCCGGCTCACGGGCGACAGCGGCGCGGTCTACACGGGCGATACGGTGATTGCCGCCACCGGCGCCAGGGCGAAGTGGCTCGGTCTGCCCTCCGAAGAGCGTTTCAAGGGCTTCGGCGTCTCGGCCTGTGCCACATGCGACGGCTTCTTCTTCAGGGACCGCGAGGTCCTCGTCGTCGGCGGCGGCAACACCGCCGTCGAGGAGGCGCTGTTTCTCACCCATTTTGCGACGAAGGTGACGCTCGTCCACCGCCGCGACAGCCTGCGCGCCGACAAGACCTTGCAGGGCCGCCTGTTCGCCAACGGGAAGATCGAGGTGATGTGGGATACGGTCGTGGACGACGTGCTCGGCTCCGATTCGATTCCGCCCGCGGTCACCGGGGTGCGCCTGCGCAACGTCAAGACCGGCGCGTTGACGGAGAAGAAGGTCGACGGCGTCTTCGTCGCGATCGGCCACACGCCGGCAACCGAACTCTTCGCGGACCAGCTTCGGCTGAAGCCGTCAGGCTGCATCTGGACCGCGCCGGGTTCCACCGCGACGAGCGTTCCGGGCGTCTTCGCCGCCGGCGACGTGACGGACGACGTGTACCGGCAGGCGGTCACGGCTGCCGGCCTCGGCTGCATGGCCGCGCTCGACGCGGAGCGCTTTCTCTCCGCGGCGGCGGTGCCGGCGAGCGAGGCGGCAGAATAGGCTCGGGATCCGGGCCGGGGCGGCGACGAGATGGACTGGGACAAGCTCCGCATATTCCATGCCGCAGCGCAGGCCGGCTCTTTCACGCACGCCGGCGAGGCGCTCAACATGAGCCAGTCGGCGGTCAGCCGGCAGGTGAGCGCGCTCGAGCAGGATCTGGGTCTTCCCCTCTTCCACCGCCACGCGCGCGGCCTGATCCTCACCGAGCAGGGCGAGCTTCTGTTCCGCACCGCGCACGACGTGCTCACCAGGCTCGAGGCGGTGCGCTCGCGCCTTACCGACTCGCGCGACAAGCCGACCGGCACGCTGCGCATCACGACGACGGTCGGCCTTGGCTCGACGTGGCTGACCAACCGCATCCATGAGTTCATCGACCTCTACCCCGACGTGAACCTGCATCTGATCCTCGACGATCAGGAACTCGACCTGGCGATGCGGCAGGCCGACGTCGCCATCCGCCTGCGCCAGCCGGTGCAGCCCGATCTCATTCAGCGCCGGCTGTTCACGGTGCACATGCACGTCTACGCCGCGCCGGGCTACATCCAGCGTTTCGGCGAGCCGCGCACCCTCGAGGATCTCGACAGCCACCGCATCATCAGTTTCGGCGTGCCGGTGCCCGCCTACCTGCGCGACGTGAACTGGCTCGAAGTCGCTGGCCGCGCCGCCGACAGCCCGCGCGAACCGGTCGTGCGCATCAACAACATCTTCGCCATCAAGAGCGCGGTCGCGCGCGGCACCGGCATCGCCATCCTTCCCGACTACATGATGGAGAACGACAACAGCCTCGTGCGCCTTCTGCCGGAAGCCGAGGTCCCGAGCTTCGCGACATACTTCGTCTACCCCGCCGAGTTGCGGCACTCCGCGCGCGTCAACGCGTTCCGCGATTTCCTGCTGGCGAAGGCCGAAACCTGGACCTTCTGATGCTCATCCATTCTCATGCGTAAATCGCATGGCTGCATTGCGGAAACTGCGGGTTGTACGGGCGGGGTGGCGTGAGAACGATTGGTTGCTGGGGGCAATTGATTCGCCCGTCGCTCCTCCCTACGGGCATTCAAGGCAGCCAGCTTGTCCGGAATGGTGTTGTTGCGCGGGCTCTGCCCTGCTGCGACATGGAAGACTAGCCGGGCCCTCGCGGGCCCGGCCTTTTCGTTTCCGGTGCCGCCTCTCTCGCTCACATGTAAAGCGGCTCGTTTTCCAGCCCCTTGTACAGGTCCGCGACGAACGCGCCGTAGCCGTTGAACAGTTGTGTCAGCGCCATCTCGTTCGAGCCGAGAAGCCGTTCCGCCCGCTGGCTCCACCGCGGATGCGGCACGTCCGGATTCACGTTTGCCCAGAAGCCGTACTCGTACCCCTGCACCGCCTGCCAGAAACCCACCGGCCGCTCCTCGGTGAAGGTGAACCGCACGATCGATTTCACCGACTTGAAGCCGTACTTCCACGGCGTGTGCAGCCGGATCGGCGCGCCCATCTGGTTGGCGACCGGTTTGCCGTAGGCGCCGGTAACCAGAAGCGTCAGCTCGTTGGTGGCCTCCGCCATGGTCAGCCCCTCGACATAGGGCCAGGGATACTGGAACGCCCGCTGGCCCCTGGCGACATCGGGACTCATGAAGGTTTCCATGCGCACATACTTTGCCGAGCCGAGCGGCTTCGCGAATGCGACGAAATCCGCCATCGGAAAGCCGGTCCACGGCACCACCATCGCCCACGTCTCGACGCAGCGGTGGCGATAAACGCGCTCCTCGAGCTTCATTTTCGCGAGAAGATCGTCGATGCCGACGGTGACCTCCTTCTCCACCAGTCCGTCGATCCTGATCTCCCACGGGCGGATTTGAAGCTTTGCCGCCTCCGCGCTGGAGTCGCCCGCCGACCCAAGCCGGAACTCGTAGAAATTGTTGTAGGAAAGATTGGCCTTCTCCGGCGTGATCGGGCGCCCGGCCTCGTATCGCTCGTTGCGCGGCGCCGGATAGAGCCCGGCCGACGGATCGTCGACCGCGCCCGCCGGACCGAAGCCGATCGCCGCGCCGCCGATCAGCGCACCGCCTGCCGCCAACACCTGTCGCCGGTTCAAATAGACCGACTCCGGCGTCACGTGGCTTTCCGGTATTTCCCACCCACGCTTGCGCCGTATGTACATCGCTGTCTCCTGGCCCCGTTCGCGGATGAGCTAGGCCCCGCCTTCGGCACGTTCAAATCACATTGCCGTGCCGCCGGATCCTCCCCCGCAATGCGGGGGGAGGATGTCTCAGCCCTACGCCGCCTTGGCCTTCTCGATCGCCTGATCCGCGAGTCGCCCGGTCAGTTCGGCGAGATGGTCGAAACGTTTCCTGAAGGTGCCGACACCCGCCGTGGCAGAGCGAAGCTCGACGATCAGATCGCGGATCTCCGCCTCCGGAATGAGTGCCTCGACCACGTCCCAGCCGTTCCAGCCGGGCCGCGCATCGTAGCCGAGCAGTTGGCCCCGCCGCTGCGAAACGATGCCATTGACCTTGGCGGTGGCTTCCGACGGCACCGCGATCTCCACCTTGAGCACCGGCTCGAGCAGCACGGGCTTGCATTCCGCCATGCCCTCGCGCATGGCGATCTGCGCCGCGGTGCGAAACGCCATGTCGGAAGAATCGACCGTGTGGTAAGAGCCGTCCACGAGAGTCACACCGATATCTACCACGGGAAATCCGAGTGGCCCGCGTGCGAGATACTCGGTCACGCCGAGCTCCACCGACGGGATGTACTGGCGCGGCACGACACCGCCCGTGATCTTCTCCGCGAACTGGAAGCCGGTGCCGCGCGGCAAGGGTTTTATTTCCAGCACGACATCGCCGAACTGGCCGTGCCCGCCGGACTGCTTCTTGTGCCGGCCGCGGACCGAAGTGGAACCGCGGATCGTCTCCCTGTACGGAACCATTGGCTCGTAGGTCTGGAGGGCAATGCCGTATTTGCCGCGCAGCCGCTCGACCGCGACGCGAAGATGCATTTCCCCTTGCCCTTCCAGCAGCGTTTCGCCCTGCACATGCGTGACGCGAAGCGACGGGTCCTCCTCCGTCGCCTTGGCGAGCGCCGAGGAAAGCTTCACCTCGTCCTTTCGCTCCGCCGGAGACAGCGCCATCGCCAGCACCGGCTCAGGGGGCACGATCTCCTGCGCCTGCGGTGGCGCCGACTTGCCGGCGCCGAGCGTCGCGCCGGTCGGCGCGAGCTCGAGCTTGCCGAGACCGACCGTCTCACCCTCCACTGCGGCGTCCCGCTTCGTCGCCTGCTGACCCAGTAGGCGCATCACGCCGGAGACCCGGCCGGCGGGCCCGCCGGGTCCGACGAGCTCCGTACCGTCGGCAACCTTGCCTGCCAGCACACGCACGATCGACAGCTTGCCGGCATGCGCCGTGTGCACGGTCTTCATGACCTGCACGAGCGTTTCGCCGTTTGACGCGACGCCGAGCCGCGCCCGTGTGTCGGCGATCGACGGCGCCTCATGCCGGATGAATTTCAGCAGCCGGCCGACCCCGTGCGCCTTTTCGGCTGCACCGATCAGTACCGGACAGATCTTCCCCTCGCGCATATCCTTGACGAGGTCCGCGAACACCTTGTCGCGCGGCGGCTGGATGTCCTCCAGGAGCTGCTCCATCAGCGCGTCGTCGTAATCGGCAAGCGTCTCCAGCATCGAGTAGCGGGCCGCCACTTCCCGTGCCTTGTCGTCGTCGCTCATCTCGACGATTTCGCTCGGTGCGTGCTCGCGATAGACGAACGCCCGCTCCAGAGCGAGATCGATGAACCCGGTGACGATGTCGTTCTGCCAGATCGGTATGTGCCTCAGCACCAGCGGCACGCCGCTCGCCGGCTGCAGCGTCTTGAGCGTGTCGCGAACGCTGGAATCCGCCTTGTCCATCTTGTTGAGGAAGAGAAGCCGCGGGACCCTCCGGTCTTCCAGCGTCTTCAGGATGACCTGGAGGGCGGGAATCTTCTTCGGATCGGCTTCGGCCACCACAACCGCGAGTTCGACCGCCGCCAGCACCGGCTCGGCCTCGAAAGCGAACTCGATCGACCCCGGGCAATCGATGAAGGTCAGCCGGTCGCCCATGAACTCCGTCTCGGCGACATTCGCCTCGACGCTCATCTGGTGCGACCGCGCCTCGGGCGATGCATCGCCGACCGTGTTCCCGTCGGCGACCTTCCCCTGCCGCTGGATTGCGCCTGTCCGCGCAAGTATCGCCTCAAGCAAGGATGTCTTGCCGCTGGCAAAGGGACCAACGAGCGCGATCGCCCGGGGCCCGCTTACTCTGCCGTTACCGTCTCCCATGAGTGCCTCCCTCGAAATCTGCCGGGCTTCCGCCCGGCAAATCTCGGGATCCGGGCTATGGAAGCACGCGGTATCGGAAGGATGGTCTCAGGGAACGGGACGCGTGACAAGAGCGATCGCGGATGCCGGACAACCGAAATATGAAGGAGGCGGCCCGGTGCCGCCTCCTTGTCCTCGTCCGGCAGAGGGGATCAGGGCCGCGAGAGTGTAAGCGCCGCCACCCCGGCAGCGAGATTAAGTCCCGCCTGCGCCTGAACGCTGAGAGGCTGGAGCGATACGGTGTTGCTGTTCCCGCCGACGAGAACGTTGGCGCCGACGCCGCCGACAACAGTCGCTTCGGCTGTCAGTCCGCCGTAATTGCCGACCAGCGCCCCCCTCTTCTGGCCGGTGGTGTGCGCCAGCACCGCCCAGGCGAAATAGCCGCCCGCGGTGAAACCGACATCGATTCCGTATTTCTCGATACGGCCCCTGTAGCGCTCGACCTTGCCGTGCTTCGGCTTGAAGGTGCACACCATCGACTTGTTCGACAGCAGGATGTACCCGACCCCGCTTTCGATCGTGCACTCTAGCAGGCCAACGACCTTTCCGTAGCCGTGGCTCTGTTTGGCGGAGGCCGGAGCGGCCATGCCTGTGCCCAGAAAAATGGCCGCAGCGATTGCCGCAACGGTTGCTTTTTTCACGTCTCTGCCGGACATCTCTCACTCCTTTTTTGCATGGTACCGACCGCACACACCGCGGCCGTCTCTCGTTTGGCTTATGCCGGCGCAGGAACTCCCGCCGGCTGGAGAATGCGACCGATGTTGACCGCCTACGCCCTCGACAAGACCGGCCCCGTGCCCGTCGCCCTCGGCACCGAGGCGACTCTACCGAACGACGCGGTATGGGTCGACCTGCTCAGTCCGAGCCGCGAGGAGGACGCTGCGGCCGAAGCCGCGTTGGGTATCAGCCTTCCGACGTTCGAGGAAGCCAAGGAAATCGAATTTTCCAGCCGCTTTTACGAGGAGAATGGCGCCATTTTCATGACCGCCTCGCTTCTATCGGGAGTTGAGGATGGCAACCCGTTGTTAAGCCCCATCACATTTGCGCTTAAGGGCAACCGGATTGCCACAATCCGCTACCAGGACCCCCGGTCGTTCCGGCAGTTCATCGTGCGCTCCGTGCGGGTCGAAGGCGCCTGCGCCGACGCAACCGGGGTCCTTCTGGGACTCCTCGAGGCCTTTATCGACCGCCTGGCCGACACCGTCGAGAAGACCGGCGCGGAGGTCGACCGGCTCAACCACGCCATCTTCATGCACGGCCGCGACCGGAACGAACGCCGGGGCGAGCGCCATCTCGAGCGGGTGATCGAGGAGATCGGCGTCCAGGGCGATATGGTCGCCAAGGCCCGCGAGAGTCTCGCGTCGCTGCAAAGGCTGCTGCAGTACGCCGACAGCGTTTCCAAGGCGCTGGAAATTGGCAAGCAGAAAGGCCGGATCAAGCTGATGGCCCGCGACGCCCGCTCGCTCACCGACCAGCTCGACTTCCTTTCGGGCAAGATCATCTTCCTTCTCGACGGCGCGCTCGGCCTCGTCACGGTTCAGCAGAACGAGGTGATCCGCATTCTGACCGTGGCGGCGATGTTCTTTTTTCCGCCGACGCTGATTGGCACCGTCTATGGAATGAATTTCGAGTTCATGCCGGAGCTGCACTGGACGCTCGGCTACCCGCTCGTGATCGTCGCAATGGTTCTCTCCGCGCTGTTGCCCTATCTCTTTTTCAAACGCCGCGGCTGGCTGTGATCCGGCCAACTCCTTTTTGCTTGACGGCCCCGCCGGGAAGTTCCAATTGACCGCGTCGGCTCCGCCGGAAGGCGGAGCGCATGGAGCCCCGCAAATCATGCCCGACGACAGTCACAGTCGATTGTCTCTGCCGTTGCTGGCCGCGACGGACTGACCCTCGGGACGGTTCGCCTGCGCGCCGCGAGCAACGGCGTGCAAACAACAGGTGAACCATGGAAGACAGGACTCCCACGGCCGAAGCAACCGCGTCGCTGCGCGCCCTTCTTGCCGCGCAGGACCTGGCGGGTCTGCGCAACCTGCTGCCCCACCAACATCCCGCCGACGCGGCCGCCCTCATCGACGGGCTGGAGCCGCGGGCGGCCTGGTCCGTGCTCGACCTCATGCCCCTCGACCGCCAGGCGGAGGTCTTCGCCTACCTCGATCACGAAGTGCAGGCCGCCCTGGCGCGGGCGGTGTCCCGGTCGCGGCTGGCCGCCATCGTCTCGCAGATGAATGCGGACGACCGCGCCGACATGTTCAACAGCCTTTCCGAGGAGCAACGCGAAGCCCTGCTGCCCGCCCTCTCCCAGGCCGAGCGCGAGGATATCCGCCGCCTGGCGGCCTACGAGGAGGGCACGGCTGGAGCGATCATGACGTCCGACTATGCCACGTTGTCCGCCGACATGACGGCAACGGAGGCTCTCGGAACGCTCCGCCGCGAGGCGCCTGAAAAGGAAACCATCTACCGCGCCTACGTCATCGACCGCGACCGTCGGCTGATCGGCTCTGTCCGCCTGATCGACCTCATCCTCGCCGCACCGCAGATGAGGATTGCCGACATAATGGAGGACAACACCCTGGCCGTGCGGGTCACCGATGACCAGGAGTTCGTGGCCGGGCAGATCGCGAAATACGACGTCCTCGCCCTCCCCGTGGTGGACGAAGAAGGCAGGCTCGTCGGTATCGTCACGCACGACGATGCAAGCGACGTCATGCAGGAGGAGGCCACCGAGGACTTCCACAAGGTCGGCACGGTTTCGGGCCTCACCGGGAGCGTGCGCGAAGCGGGAATCGCGGCGCTTTACCGGGCACGCGTGCTCTGGCTGGGTGCCCTGGTATTCGCCAACATCTTCTCGGGCGCCGGCATCGCGGCCTTCGAGACCACCATCGCCGCGTATACGGGGCTCGTCTTCTTCCTCCCGCTGCTGATCGGATCGGGCGGCAATGCCGGCGCGCAGACCGCAACGCTGATGGTGCGCGCGCTCGCCACCGGCGACGTCCGTCTGTCCGACTGGTGGAGAATGATCGGCCGCGAAATCCTCGTAGCCGGCGCACTGGGATTGACCATGGCGCTTGCCGTATCCCCGATCGGCATATTCCGCGCCGGAACCGAGATCGCTCTGGTCGTGTCGGCCGCGATGGTACTCATCGTGCTCGTCGGCTCCATTGTCGGCGTCGTGCTGCCTTTCGTGCTCACCCGGTTGAAGCTGGATCCGGCCACGGCCAGTGCGCCGCTCATCACCACGATCGCCGACGCCACCGGTGTGGTCATCTATTTCACGATAGCGACCGCCTGGCTTGGCCTGCCGGGGAACTAGGCTAGGCGACACGCTGCGCGTTGCCCTCCTCGTAGCCGAACCGTCCGTAGAACCAGCGCTTGGTCGCCTCGACCACAATCAGATACGCCGCCGTCAGTGTCGCCAGCAGGAAGAGCATTTGCGGGGGAAGGGGAACCAGGCCGGCCAGACTCCCGAGGGGCGTGAATGGCAGAAGTACCGCCAGGCAGACGACCGCCAGCGACGTCGCCGCGAGCGCCGGATGCGGTGCGCTCTTCCACGCCGCGCCCCTCGTTCGGATGACGAAAATGACGAGCACCTGCGTTACCAGCGACTCCACGAACCAGCCCGTCTGGAACAGCGCGGCATTCGCGTGAAAGATCCACAGCAGCAGGCCGAAGGTGAGGAGATCGAACACCGAGCTGATGGGACCGAATATCAGCATGAACCGCGTCAACCGCCGCATGCTCCATCGCTGCGGTCGCGCCACCGTCGCGGCATCCACGCGATCGAGCGGAATGGCCGCTTCGGAGAAATCGTAGAGCAGGTTGTTGAGAAGTATCTGCACCGGCAGCATCGGCAGGAACGGCAGGAACAGCACGCCCCCGGCCATCGAGAACATGTTGCCGAAATTGGAACTGGTCGCCATCATCATGTATTTCATGACGTTGGCGAATGTCCGCCGCCCTTCGCGCACGCCATCCGCCAGCACGCCGAGATCCTGTCGGAGCAGGATGATCGCGGCCGCATCCTTGGCCACGTCCACCGCGCTGTCGACCGAGAGGCCGACGTCCGCGCGGTGCAGCGACGGCGCATCGTTGATGCCGTCGCCGAGATAGCCGACGATGTGCCCGCGCCGCCGCAGTGCGTCGATGACGCGCACCTTGAGCACCGGCGTCATGCGGCAGAACAGGTTCACCTCGCCGAGCCGCGCCGACAGCGCCTCGTCGGACATTGCCGCGACCTCGCTCCCGGTCAACACACCGGTAACCTCGATCCCGAGTTCGCGGCACACATGCTCCGTGACCCGCTCGTTGTCGCCGGTTACGATCTTGACGGACACACCGAGCCCGGCGAGATCGAGGATCGCCGCGCGCGCGTCCTGCTTCGGCGGGTCGTGAAAGACTGCAAACCCGGCCAGCGTCAGGTCGACCTCGTCGCCGATGCCCGCGTGATCGCGCTCCGGCCCCACCTCTTTCCACGCGACGCCAAGGAGCCGGTATCCCTCGCCGGCAAGACGATCCGTCAGTTCCTTCGCGCGCTGCCGCGCTTCGTCGTCGAACGGCCGCATTTCGGCGCCCTTTTCGCAGTCCGCCGTCAGCCGCATCACGTCCTCGGGTGCGCCCTTGACGATGAGCGTTCGCCTGCCCTCCCGCTCGACGAGCACCGAGACGCGCCGCCGCTCGAAATCGAACGGTACCTCGTCGATCTTCCGCCAGAGGGTGGCGTTCGCCGGCGCCGCCTGAAGGATCGCCTTGTCGAGCGGACTCTTCAGTCCGGTCTCGAAGGCAGCGTTGATGTATGCAAGCTCGAGCGTCCGGGCACTGGCCGAACCGTCGACCCCGACGGTTGTCACGAGCTTTATCTGCGCTTCTGTCAGCGTCCCTGTCTTGTCGCTGCACAGCACATCCATGCTGCCGAGGTCGTGGATTGCCGACAGCCGCTTGACGATCGCCTCCCGCCGCGACATCCGGACCGCGCCATGCGCCAGCGTCACTGAAACCACCATCGGCAGGAGCTCCGGCGTCAGCCCCACCGCCAGCGCCAGCGCGAACAGGAACGACTCGATCAACGGCCGGTCGAACAGGATGTTGACCAGCAGCGTGAACAGCACCAGCAGCACCGTCACGCGCACGATCAGGTTGCCGAAATCCCGTATTCCGAGCGCGAAAGCCGTGGGTGGCGGCGGACGCTGGATCGTGCCGGCGATGCGGGCGAGCTGCGTCGCTCGCCCCGTAGCCACAACGACGGCTTTTGCAGATCCGCCGACAACGGAACTCCCCATGAACACGGCGTTCGCGGGCACGATCGCCGCGCGCTCGTCCTCCGCAAGATCGTCGCGCGCCTCCTTCTCGGCGGGATAGGACTCGCCGGTAAGCAGCGACTCGTTGACGAAGAGATCGTCCGTTTCGATGAGCCGGCAATCGGCCGGGACGAGATCGCCCGCCGTGAGCCGGACCGCATCGCCCGGCACCAGCTCCGCGACCGGCAGCTCCCGCGCGGAGCCGTCGCGCCACACCGTCGCCGTTATTGCCACCCGGGCGCGCAGGCTGTCGGCCGCATGCTCCGCCCGCCGTTCCTGCACCAGGTCCAGTATCACCGATAGGACGACGATGCTGATGATGATGAAGAACTCGGCCGTCTGCTGCGTGACCGCCGACACTGCCGCCGCAGCGAGCAGTATGAGCACCAGCGGATTGCGGAAGCGACCGAGGAAATCGAGGACGATATGCCGGCGAAGCCGCTCCTCCAGCACGTTCCGCCCGAAAGCCTTCAGCCGGGCGGCGGCCTCTTCCGAAGAGAGGCCGTCGGCACTGCTGCCGAGCCGGCTGAGAATGTCGGCACGCGGCAGCAGCCAGAGCTTCGCGCCGTCGGCGGCCTGGAGCAACAATCCGGTCTCCCGCTCCACCGCCGCGCTCCTCCGCGGGTTACCGAAGGTTCCCGCAGAAACGCTGGATGCGCGTACACGCCTCCTCGAGCACCTCCGTCGAGGTCGCGTAGGAAATACGGAAGAACGGCCCGAGCCCGAATGCCGAGCCCTGCACCACCGCCACGCCTTCCTCCTCCAGCAGCGCGGTGACGAAATCGTCGTCCGTGACCAGCCGCTTGCCCTTCGGCGTCGTCTTGCCGATCGCCCCCTTGCAGGAAGGAAAGACGTAGAACGCCCCTTCCGGCTTCGGACAAACGATACCCGCCGCCTGATTGAGCATCGACACGACCAGATCGCGCCGCTTGCGGAATATTTCGGCGTTCTTCGGAATGAAATCCTGGGGCCCCGTCAGCGCCTCGACCGCCGCCCATTGCGAGATGGAGGATGGGTTGGAGGTCGATTGCGACTGGATGGTCGCCATCGCCTTGATCAGCGCGGTCGGCCCGCCCGCATAGCCGATCCGCCAGCCGGTCATGGCATAGGCCTTCGAGACGCCGTTGACGGTGAGCGTGCGCTCCTTCAGCGCTGGCTCCACCTCCGCGAAGGTCGAAAACCGGAAGCCGTCATAGACGAGGTGCTCGTACATGTCGTCGGTCATGATCCAGACATGGGGATGCCTGAGCAACACATCGGCGAGCGCGCGAATCTCCGCCCGCGTGTATGCCGCACCCGACGGATTGGACGGCGAGTTGAAGATAAGCCACTTCGTCTTCGGCGTGATCGCCCGGTCGAGCGCGGCCGGCGAGATCTTGAATCCGGAATCCATCGTCGCCGGCACGGGCACCGATGTGCCGCCCGCCAGCGCCACCATGTCGGGATAGCTCACCCAATAGGGCGCCGGGATGACAACCTCGTCGCCGGGGTTCACAGTCGCCATCAGCGCGTTGTAGAGCACCTGCTTGCCGCCGGTGCCGACGCTGATCTCCGACGGCTTGTAGTCGATGTTGTTCTCGCGCTTGAACTTCTGCGCCACCGCCTGCTTCAGCTCCGGGATGCCGTCCACGGCTGTGTACTTCGTCTTGCCGTCGCGGATCGCCTTGATCGCCGCTTCCTTGATGTTGTCGGGCGTATCGAAATCGGGTTCGCCCGCGCCGAGCCCGATGACGTCCATGCCCGCGGCCTTCAGCTCGCGCGCCTTGTCGGTCACGGCGATGGTCGCGGACGGCTTGATGCGGCCGAGCGAGTCGGCAAGGAAACCCATGACAGGCACTCCGGTGCGCGGAAACGGCGCGGACCCTATAGGCCGATCCGCGGGAAGGCAAGAACTGCCGGGCCCCGGCCGGCAACGTTGGGTTAAGCCCGTCCTGATAGAAGCCGCACGTGACAACGATCAACGGCCACGCGCGAATCCATGCCGCGCACCTGGCGGACGCGCTTCGCCGGGGCGATTTCCTCACGCGCGAACGGGCACGGCTGGTCGCTGGCGCCGTGCTCGCCTTCTCGATCCTCGTGCTCGGCTTCCTTGCGGTCACGTCGACCGGCTCGGTCGACATCGTGGGGCGGCCGCTCGGTACCGACTTCTCGAGCTTCTACGCGGCCGGCTCGGCGGTCCTCGACGGCGCTCCAGCCACGCCTTACGACCCGGCCGCACATCATGCGCGCCAGAAGGAAATCTTCGGGCCCGACACGCCTTTCTACGGATGGCAGTACCCGCCCTTCTTCCTCGCGCTCGTCACGCCGCTGGCGCTCCTGCCCTACCCGTTCGCGCTGGTCATTTGGCAGGGCATCACGCTCCTTCTCTACCTATGGACAATCCGCGCCATCGTCGCGGCGCACGGGCCGCGCATGGAAGCCGCAAAGGCGCCGGATCGCCTGTGGCTCCTACTCGCGCTCGGCTTCCCCGCCGTTTTCGTCAATCTGGGCCACGGCCAGAACGGCTTCCTGAGCGCCGCCCTGATCGGCGCGGCGCTGCTCCAGCTCGACCGCCGTCCGGTTCTTGCCGGCGTTCTTTTCGGTCTGCTCGCATACAAACCGCAGCTCGGAGTCGTGATTCCGTTCGTCCTCATCGCAACCGGCCGCTGGAAGACATTCCTCGCCGCCGCCGCAACAGTAGCGGCGTTGGTTCTCACCACGCTCGTCCTCTTCGGACCGGAAGTCTGGCGCGCCTTCCTTGCCTCCACGGGATTCACGCGCGAGGCGTTGCTTGAGGCGGGCGATCCCGGCTGGGAAAAGATCCAGAGCGTCTTCGCGTGGGTCCGGTTGTGGGGCGGATCGGAAGGACTCGCCTACGCAGTACAGATTGCAACCACGATCGCCGTCGTCGTGGCGCTCGCCTGGCTTTGGCGAAGCACGGCGTCGCACGCATGGAAAGCGGCCGCGCTGGCGCTCGCTGTCATCCTCGGCGCGCCCTTCTCGATCGACTACGACATGACCGTGCTCGCGGTCGCCATTGCGTTCCTCGCCATGGACGGAAGCCGGCGCGGCTTTGCTCCATACGAGAAATCGCTGCTTGCCGCGCTTTGGCTGGTGCCTTTCGTGGCCCGCAGCATGGCCGGCGCAACCAGTGTGCCCATCGGCATCATCGTCATGGGTGCGGCCTTCGCCTTCCTCGTCTACCGCATTTCCGCCGACAGGCGCATGCAGCATGCGCCGCCGACCTAGCTAGGCGCATCTCGCCTGTGTTCGCGTGCGCGAAACCAGCCAACTTTCAGCCACGAAAAAAACGGGGATTGTCTCAATGTCGGCCGATCGTCGCCCGCTTGCGCAGGCACCGTTCGCTCATCTCGAAACCGGGGACGTGCGGCGGACCGGATCGCAGGCAGCCGGCGGACGGATGCAGCGTCCGCCGGTTCTTTTGATTTGCGTGGGCTTACGGTGAGACTGGCTCGTCGGACGCCGCTTCACCGGACACGTCGGCAGGCACGGCGGGTTCAACCGGCGCCGAAACCTCCGGATCGGCCGGCACGACCGCTGCCGGTTTGGGCACCGCGGCCGCCACTTCCGTTTCGACCGCCTCCTTCAGCATCGCCAGGCCCCGCTCGTAATCCGGGGCGATCATGCTCTCCAATGCCGGACCGAAAAACCGCGCGACGGGATTCATCCCGAGGTCGGCCTCGAAGCGCCACGTCACGCGCGAACCTTCGGCTGTCGACTCGATCGTCGCTATTGCCACGGCGCGCCCCTGCGGGCCGAAATCGAGGGCAGTGACGACTCTGGAGTTCGGCTCATATTCCGTCACCGTCTGGCTACCGGCGCCGACCCGCGCGTCGCCGCTCGACCAGCTCATCGTCTGCCCGACGCCGATTTCGGCTCCGCCGAAAGTCACGCGGACATTCGGGTCGATCGAAAGCCACGGCGACCACTTCCTGGCCATCCGCAGATCGCCGATCAGCGGAAAGACGACCTCGGGTGACCCGGCAATATCGATGGAACGCGCTACCGCCACGCGCTGCGGCAGCAGATAAGCCACCCCGACGGCCAAGACGACGATTGCCGCCACTGCCAGAACGATGCGCCGGAGCATCCGCATGAAGCCTTCCTGGATCGCGGGTGGCGTCAGAAACGGTGAAAAACCAACGCCGCGCCCGCGGCGATCAGAGCAAAACCCATCGCATGGTTCCACCCGAGCGGCTCCTTAAGATAGACCACCGAGAAGCCGGCGAACACCAGAAGCGTGATGACCTCCTGCATTGTCTTCAGCTGAGCCGTCGAATAGACGGCCGAGCCGATACGGTTCGCCGGCACCGCCAGGCAATACTCGATAAAGGCGATGCACCAGCTCGCGACAATGGCGAGGAGCAGTGGCGTGGATCTGAATTTCAGGTGTCCATACCACGCCAGCGTCATGAACACGTTGGAAGCCACCAGCAGCACCACCGGTGCGACGGCCGGCCAGGGAATGGGGAAGGACATGGAGGGTTAACGTACAGTCGGGCGGCGGGATAAATGCCCCCGCGCCGGAACGCCGTCAAGGCCACTACCCTCCCCGCGTCTTTCGGCTACTTTCATCGCATGAGCGTTTCCCAGCTTCGCTTCCGCATCCTGCTCAAGCCCGGTTTTGCCCTCGGCCCGGGCAAGATCGACCTGCTCGCCGGCATCGCCGAAACGGGCTCGATTTCCGCCGCCGGCCGGCGCATGGGGATGAGCTACAAGAAGGCGTGGCGGCTCATTGACGAGATGAACGGCGCCTTCCGCCGGCCGCTGGTCGCGGCCGCCAAGGGCGGCAAGGCGGGCGGCGGCGCCAGCCTCACGCCGACCGGCCGTGCGGTGCTCGACCGCTATCGCGCCATGGAAATCCGCGCTGCCCGGCTATACGGCCAGGAATTGAGGGACCTGGACCGGCTCGTCGCCAGACCCCGACAGGGCCGGCAACGTTGACTCCGGCGATTGCGCGCATCGGCATTCTCGGGCACCATGCGTTATATCCGAACGGATATAACGGAGCCCGGATGTCGTCTCTGACGCGCGCGATCGGCCTCGTGGCCGCCATTGTCCTGCAAGCCACGCTGGCTTCGGTGCCCCTTCGCGCGCAGGAGGCGCCGGTCGTCGCCGCGGCAGCGGACCTGCAGTTTGCTTTGACCGACGTAGCGCAAGCGTTCAAAGCGGAGACGGGCAGGGAAGTGCGCCTGACCTTCGGCTCATCCGGCAACTTCTACCGCCAGATACGGCAGGGCGCCCCGTTCCAGATGTTTCTCTCCGCGGACGAACATTTCGTGCTCGACCTCGCGGCCGAGGGACTGACTTCCGACGAGGGCACGATCTATGCGGTCGGGCGCATCGTCCTGGTCGCACCCCACGATTCTCCGCTGAAGCCCGACTCAGACCTCGCGGATCTGAAGGCCGGCCTTGCGGACGGACGCATCCGGAAATTCGCCATAGCGAATCCGGAACATGCACCTTATGGCCGCCGCGCGGAGGAAGCGCTGCGCCACGCGGGGCTTTGGGACTCGATCCGCGAGAAGCTCGTACTCGGCGAGAACGTGTCGCAGGCTGCCCAGTTCGCCATGTCGGGCAGCGCGCAAGGCGGGATCGTCGCATACTCCCTGGCGCTGGCGCCGAGCATGGCGAAGCTCGGCACCTTCGCCCTGATCCCGGAGAATTGGCATCGGCCGTTGCGCCAGCGCATGGTTCTTCTCGCAAACGCCGGCGAAACCGCACGCGACTTCTACGCCTACATGCAATCGCCCGATGCGCGCGCCATCATGCGCCGGTACGGCTTCGTGCTTCCCGGCGAGACGATGTGAGCGTCAGCGATGGATTGGCAGGCGCTCTGGCTCTCGATCAGACTTGGCGTGCTCTCGATTCTCGTCCTCTTGCCGCTTGCGGTTTTCATCGGCCGGATGCTCGCGTTCCGTGCGATACGTGGCAAGCCCCTGATCGAAGCGGCGGTTGCCCTGCCCCTGGTGCTGCCCCCGACCGTCCTCGGTTTCTATCTCCTTGTTGCATTCGGCTCCGGGTCGTGGATCGGCGAGATCTGGGAACGTCTGTTCGGCGGTCCGCTTGTGTTCACGTTTCAGGGCCTTCTGCTTGCGTCGGTGATCGTGAATCTCCCCTTCGCGATCCAGCCGGCGCAGCGCGCCTTCGAAGCGATCGGCGCCGATGTCCGCGAGGCGGCGGCGACGTGCGGAATGTCGTGGTGGCGCACGCTCTGGCGCATCGAGCTCCCGCTTGCCTGGCCCGGCCTGCTCACAGGCATGGTTCTGACCTTCGCCCATACGCTGGGAGAGTTCGGCGTGGTGCTGATGGTCGGCGGCAGCATCCCCGGCGAGACGAAAACCGTCGCGATTGCAATCTACGACCGCGTCCAGGTGTTCGACGACGCGGCGGCCGGACAGATGGCCGCCGTGCTGCTCTTGATATCGATTGCGACAATCGCGGCGAGCTACGCCCTTTCGCAGCGGGTCGTTCGCCGCGATGTCTGACGCCGCCGGGCCGGATCGCAGCATTCATGTACGCATGCGGCTGGACGCGCCGGTCCGGCTCGAGCTCGCATTCTCCGTCGCGCCGGGAGAACTGTTGGCCCTCATCGGCCCCTCGGGCAGCGGAAAGTCCACTGCGCTGCGAACGATCGCAGGACTGCACGCACCCGGCGACGGCCGCATCGTTTGTGCCGGCCGGGTCTGGTACGACAGCGCTTCCGGCATCGGCCTCGCACCGCGCCGACGCCGCGTCGGGCTGGTGTTCCAGAGCTACGCCCTGTTTCCCCACCTCACCGCCGCCGAGAACGTTATGGAGGCGCTGACCGATCTGGCGCCGCCGGAGCGCCGCCAGCGCGCGTTCGCGTTGCTGGAGAGAATGCATCTGGACGGCCTCGGCGACCGGCGGCCGTCGCAACTCTCCGGCGGCCAGCGCCAGCGCGTGGCAGTCGCCCGCGCCCTCGCGCGGCGCCCGGATGTCCTGCTGCTCGACGAGCCGTTCTCCGCGGTCGACCATACGACTCGCCGCAGACTGCAGCGCGAAATGGCCGAACTTCGCCGCGACCTTTCGATGCCCGTGATCCTCGTCACTCACGACATCGATGAGGTGGTGCGGCTCGCCGATACGGTCGTGCTTCTTGCCGGCGGCAAGGTTGCAGCGACCGGCGCGGTCAACGATGTGCTGGCACGGCTCGACCTGCCGGACATCGCCGAGCGGCTGGATGCAGGCACGGTCTTGACTGCTACTGTGAAGGCGCACGACGAAGCGGAGGGCGTGACCCGCCTCGACCACCCTGCCGGAGCGATCGCCTTGCCGCTGACGCATGAAGCGATCGGCAGCAAGGTGCGCCTGCGGGTGCGGGCGCGGGACGTCGCACTCGCCATCGGCGAACCCGGCCGCATCTCGATTCGCAACCGCCTCGCGGCGACCGTGACCGACCTCGCGCCGCTCCCTTCCGGCACGATTGATGTGAAGCTGGATGCCGGCGGCGAGCCGCTCATCGCACAGGTGACGCGGGACGCCGTGCGCGAGCTCGAGCTCGCACCCGGCAGGAAGGTCACCGCGCTGATCAAGTCGGCCGCACTCGACCGCTGACCCTTCAAAATACACGAACGCCGCCGGCAGAACCGGCGGCGCGGAAGTGTTCCCCGCAGGGGCGGGGAGGCGATCAGCTCAGACGAGCTGGAGGTTGACGGCTTTCGGTCCCTTGCCCTGGCGGTCCGGCTCGGTCTCGAACGAGACCTTCTGGCCGTCCTGAAGGTGCGAGATGCCGGACTTCTCGAGCGCGGAGACGTGGACGAAGACGTCTTTCGCCCCGCCGTCCGGCGTGATGAAGCCGAAGCCCTTGGATGTGTTGAAGAACTTTACGGTGCCAGTCTGGCGCATTGGGAATTCCCTTTACCCGGTGGATGTATGGCGGACGGTCATGCCCGCCCTTGTCGGCAGCAGTTTCTAGAGTTTCGGGGAAAGGAAGATGAGCGTTGTTGTCGAGCCGCACCGGCCTTGCCGGTCCGCGCGTGTCCTTTTGTGGACTCTGTCGCGCCTCGTTCCAGTCTCCAGGTCTAAAATGCCCGAACCCGCAACATATGGGACAGAATGTCGCCGGGTGCAACCGAAAACCGCAGAAATCGGCGCTGCCCGAGGTGACGCCGAATGTTCATTCCGGCTTACCGACGCGCTCGATCAGCGCCATCGCCGCCTTGGGATCGTGCGGCTTGTGACCGCTGATCATGAAGAGGAACACCGGCCGCGGACGCTTCTCCGGCGGCCCGCCGAGCGTCGGGATTCCATCCGGCACGCCGCCTGATGCCCAGACGCGGGCGCGCTCCGCCCAGAGGTCGAGATCCTTCTCCGAATAGCCGGTTGCTTCGCTTTCGACGGATCGCTGCAACCGCGCGTACACCACATCGCCCGTCACATCCCCGATCGCCGGGTAATCGTCGGAGTCCGCAAATACGACCGATATGCCGTGCTTGCGGAGAAGCGCGACGAACTCCGGCACCACGAAACTCCTGTGCCGTACCTCCACGACATGCGTGAGCGTGCGCCCCTCCCGTTCGCGCGGCAGAAGGCCGAGAAAGGCGTCGAAGTCCGGCGCGTCGAACCGCTTGAACGGCGCGAACTGCCAGAGGATCGGGCCGAGCTTGTCGCCGAGCTCCAGCACCCCGCTTTTGAGGAACCAGTCGATCCCCTCGCCGCTCTCCGAGAGCTTCGATTTGTTCACAACGGCGCGGTGGCCCTTCACCGTGAACACGAAGCCGTCCGGCGTCTCGTCGCGCCACTTGCGGAAGCTTGCCGCCGACTGCGTGCGGTAGAAGGTGCCGTTGATCTCGATCGCCGTCAGATGCCGGCTCGCATAGGAAAGCTCGTCCGCCTGCTTCAACCCTTCCGGGTAGAAGACGCCGCGCCACGGCTCGTAAGTCCACCCGCCGACGCCGACGCGGATGGGACCCGCATCAGATTTCGATTTCGAGGGCGCGCGGGTCACAAGGAAATCCGACGCATGGCATACCCCACCCACCGCCCGAAGGACGGTGGGTGGGGTATGCGCTCCCGCGATTTCACGCGCGTCACGGACAGAACAACTCGTCGGCCAGCGCCTCGAAATCCGCGACGCGGTCGAGCGCCATGCTGCGCTTCTCCTCGCGCTCCTTGCCGCGGAGACACCGCGTATACACCGCGATGGCGTTGCGCATCACCTCCGTATGCTGGCGGACCGCGATACACTTCTTCACCGGGTCCTCGGCGAGCCAGGCGGCGTCGATCCGTTCCTCCGACTGGCGCATGTTGATCTCAAGCTGGACTCTTTCGGCGCGGCACGTGAAAGGGAGGCTATCGTCGGCCGAGGCGGCGACAACGGCCGATAGCAGCATGGCAACGAACACGGCGGAACGCGGCAGCATGCGGCCTGCATTGCATCACGCCCCGCAGCCATGGGGCAATAGCCCCTCCTCCTCCAGCCGCGCGCACGATCGGGCGTAGCTGCTCGTCGATCGGCTCGCGAAGCACTTGATAACACATCGCTTCGCGCGTCGCGCAGCGCTTGGCGCGGCGGCGCGAATCGTATCCGCAGAAGCGGTGAAGCCCGATCAAATCTGCGTAACGACGCACAATCTTCTCAAGTGGCGGCGGCAGCTTCATGATCGCGATGTCGGGTGCTCGGACCTGGAGGGCGGCAGGATTCAGGGGCGGGGATAGAATCCGGTGCGAATTTTTTCGGCGTTCGCCCCAACCACAAACGTCATCCCCGGCCTGAACTGGGGTTCGTTCTCCGCTTGTTCCATCTCACGGTTGCGCGGCCCGACGGCGGATCGCTCCCATCGCAGAGAGCGAGAAGCATTGGTTCGACTTCTCACCCCTCCCCGCCCGGTTGGTCCATGCCGCCCGGCATGATGCCGGTGACGCGAGTGATCCAGTCGGCGAAGGACTGAAGGAATTTCTGGAGGAATTTGCGCGTGCCTTCGTCCGTCACGGTGAAATCGTCGGCGATCAGGTTCGGCGTCACCTGCACATAAGCCTCTGGCTCGCCCATCACCGCCAGATTGAGCACCAGGAGCGTGGAGCGAAGCTGCGACTGCGCAACCGCGGTGCCGATCTTGCCAGGAGATGCGCCGATGATCGCCGCCGGCTTGCCCGACCACGAATTCTTGCCGTAGGGGCGACTCCCCCAATCGACCACGTCCTTGATGAGGCCGGGAATGCCGCGATTGTATTCCGGCGTGACGAAGAGCACCGCATCGGCCGATTCGATCGCGCTCTTGAGGCGCGCAACCGCAGCGGGCGGATCGGGCCAGAGGTCGTTGTTGTAGTGCGGCAGGTTGGAGATATCGACGAGATCGAAGACGCAGCCCGGCGCCTCGAGCTTCATCAGCGCCTTGGCGAGCTTGAGATTGATCGACTCGCGCCGGAGGCTTCCGACGAACACCGCGACACGAACGGCCATCGATTTGCTCCTTCAGGCCTTCACCCCTCCTCAGCCATCCCACCGGCGAAAGCCGGGGTCCATGCTGACATGCAGCGTTCGCTGAAGTGCTGCGTGGATTCCAGCCTTCTCCGGCATGACGACGGCGGATGTGCGCGGGATGCGCACATCTTCAAGCCGTACTACCGCCCCACGAGCACATAGCCGCGTGTTTTGCCGCCGGCGTCCGCGTCCGGCGTGTTCATGGCGTCGAAAAGCGCCGGCGCGGCAACCCAGATCGGCGGATATTTATAGCGCGTCACGTCAAGAATGAGGAAGCGGTCGGTATCGGCGTCATAGGCGGCAAGCGGCGATATATGGCCGCCAGTCTCCTGTCCGATCGCGGATCTGAGATAATTGACGAGCACGAAGCGCGAATCGTCCGATAGCGCCGCCGATGCCTGATTGCGGAACCTCTCCAGCGTAACGTCGGCGGCGTGGTGTTTCTCGACCCTGAGGTCGTGCGCCTCGAGCATGCCGGCAAGCTCGTCGAGTGTGATGCCGCCCTTGAGAATCTCCGCCTGCGGCTTCACCGCCTCCGTACGCGCGGTAAACACATTCGCCTGATCGAACAGGCCGAGGCCGAGCGTGAGGTCCGATGCGGGGCGCGGCACATTGAGCGCATTGAGCACCATCGAGATCGACGCCGGCCCGCAGAAAGCGGGATTGACCTGTGTGACGAAATGCATGGCGAGCGGAAAATAGTCGCGCCGCGCCTCTGCACCGAGGAGAAGCGCTTCGCCCTCCGCACTGTCGAGCGCAATGAGCCCGTCCGGCAGCGGAAGCGTTTCGGCGCGCGCCGTTGCCGCGGCGAGCGACAGGGCAGCGGCGAGAAGAAGCGCCCGGCGCATGAGTATCCTTTCCAGCCCGGAAGACAGAGCGAGAATAGGCGGCCCGCGAGCCGATAACAACGCCGGTTCGCGGGCAGCCCGACCCGTGCCTGTCGGTGCCGCCTGGCGGCCCGTTCGAGAACGCCGCTATTGCGGCGGCGTGTAGTCGACCTGTTTCGCCTTCTTCATGGCCTCCATGGCCTCCGCCGGGGTGAGGAGCACGGTCGTTCTGAATTGTGCGACGCCGCCCTTCGCCGAAGCCGCCAGCGACATCGCGGCCATCGACACGTTGTCGGGCATCTCGACGATGAACGCCGTGTCGTATTCGCCGAAGGAGAAGAAGAACGCGTGCAGCCGGCCGCCCATCGACGCGACGGTCTTCTTCACCTGGTCCTCCCGGCTTTGCGGATGATCCACCAGCGCCCGGGCGCCGGCCTCCTTGTAGCTGGTCTGGATGAGATAGTAGGCCATGTCCGCCTCCCTGTGCTGACCTGGGCACATTCTGCGCTCCGGGGCGGCAAGGGTCGAGGGCCCCGGCCGGCAGGCGTACGCCGCGAAGGCGGCGGCCGCTATGCCTTCGGCCGGTACCGGGCATGCGTCTCCCGCAGGCCACAATCGCACCCGATTCCGGATAGATATTGCGGCAGACAGCAGATGCGGTGCGTTGGCGGTTCCTGCGGCTTCGGGGAACCGCCGTCCTGAGGCCAGGAAGAGATTGTGATGCCACGCTGCCTGGCCGCGGCGAGCCTGTCCGCGCTGATGATGGTTGCCGCCGTCCCCCAGTCCGGCGCCGCTTCCTTCGATTGCAGCCGCGCCGCGACCGCGGTCGAGTCGGCAGTCTGCGAGGACCGCACCGTAAGCGCCCTCGACGAGCAGATGACGCGGAGCTACCGCGCACTTCTCAACCGTACCTCCGGTGCGACGGAGGCACAGATCCGCGCCGAGCAGAAGGACTGGCTCCGCCGGCGTAACGCATGCGGGGGCGACACCGGCTGCCTCGCGAACGAATACCGCGCGCGCATCCGGAGCATTGCGGAATGGAGCGGCGCGCCTGCCGCCGCTGCCGCCGGGATTCGCAAGGAACAGCCGCGCACGGTCGCCGGCGGCGTGCTTGATCGCGGTACACGCTCCCCGACACCCGCGCCAACGCAGGCCGAGACGACCGCAGAAAAGCCCGGATTGCTTGAACGGATGATGAGTACGGTGACGCCGGGCTTGCGGCAGAAGGATGACGAACCCGCAAGGGCCGAACCGGCGCGCACGCAATCGCAGCAGCCTCCCCCGCTTCAGGAGCCGCTGCGCATCGTGGGCCAGCGGCCGGACCCGGCCAGGACAACCGCGAGGATCGCCGAACCGGAGCGGACCGCCGAAGAACCCGCGCGCCCGAAAACGGCGGCGCGCCGTGTGCAGCAACCGAAGGTCGCCGCACCCGCCCCCGCACAGCAGGATGTGGCGCTGCGGCAGGAGCCGCAGCCGCAACCCGCGGCACAGCAGCCCGCACGGCAGAGATTCGTCCTCTATCCCGTGCCGCAGCAGCAGACCCCGGATCCCGTGCCGCAGCAGCAGACCCCGGCGCCGCAGACCGCGCCCGCAACCGTGCGGCAGGATTCTGCCGCGCCGCGCAAGTGGCAGGACCTTTCGATCGGCACCGGCGTCGCGGCGCCCGAGGCCAGACTGCGCGGCGCGAAGACCGAACCGGCGCGCGAGGCCGATCGCGTCCGCACGATGAAGGAGCCGGTCGCGGAATCGCCCGCGCCCGAACCGCCGGCGCTCACCTATGCGCCCGAGGACGCACCCTTGACGCCGCCCATTTTCCGGCAGGAGCCACGCATTCAGGTGATCCGGCCGCTGATCGTGCGGGATCGCGCGCCGGCGTCGGAGCCCGGCGCAACGGGAGCGAACGGGGACACTGCCGCTGTTCCGTCCGAAGCGGCGGCAACGACGGCCGCTGCGCCCGAAGCCGCGCCGCCCGCGCCCGGGGACATTCCGGAACTGGCGGCGCTGCCGGAGGCAACGCCGACGCACTCGCCCGCTGCATCCCCGGTCCAGGAGGCGCTGAAAAGCCGCTTCGACACCGCCTACGGCAGCCCGGACCGGATCGACCTTCTCGCGCCGCTCCGCCAGACGAGGCGCGGCTTCGACCCCGGCCGCTTCGACATATTCGAGGATCCGCCGGGCGGCTGACGCACGGAAAGCGAAATCGGGATCGCGCGACGTTGCCAGGGCGCCCCGCTTTCCCTTACATGCACGCCTTCCGTCGCGCGCAGCACACCAGGATGACCCATCCCCTCGACCGGCCGGCCTGGAACGCGCTGACGACGCGGCAGGCGGAATTCGCCGAAGGCAGCGAACTGGCCTGGCGCTTCCAGGCCGATCTCATCCCTTTCGCTGCCGCGCGCGACGAGAGCCCGGAGGCGCTCGCGGCGCTCGCCGCCCTGCCCGGCGAATTCATGACGCTCGCGGAACTCTACGAGCCGACAATGCCGAGCGGCTTCGTGCCATTCCTCGCCGGACCGATCGTGCAGATGCTGCCCGCGAAGACCCCGCCGCCTGTCGAGGATGCGCGCATCGAACTGCTGACAGAGGCCGACGCGCAGGAAATGCTCGACCTCGCCACGCTGACGCGACCGGGTCCCTTCACGCTGAAGGCACAGGCGCTCGGCGAATTCCACGGTGTGCGTATCGGCGGCCGGATCGTCGCCATGGCCGGCGAACGCATGAAGCAGGAAGGCTATGCGGAGCTGAGCGGCGTCTGCGTCCACCCGGACTTCCGCGGACAGGGACTCGCGCGCCTGCTTTCCCTCCACATCACGCACCGCATCCTCGCGCGCGGCGAGACGCCCTATCTGCACGCCTGGGATCACAACGCACCCGCCATCGCGCTCTACGAGTCGATCGGCTACGCAACGCGGGTGAGGCTGAATGTGCGGGTGGTGAGGAGGGGGGAAGTCGCCTAGAGCTCGCATGGCGAGCCACATCTGGGGCAATCAGGCGCAGGCCGACTACAAGCCGACCTGGAATACCTACGCATACAACTCAGCCATTCCGGCCGAATAGAGTCTGCAAAGACGTGGATGCCCGGCACAAGGCCGGGCATAACGAGTGGGTGCTGCCCGTGATTCTGTCTAGAAAGTGATCTTCACCGACGCGGAGCTGCGGTCGGCTGTGCCGTGATAAACGGCCTCGATGTTATTGCCATCCGGATCTAGCAGATACGCGGCGTAATAACCGGGATGGTATGGGCGCTCGCCCGGGGCGCCATTGTCCCTGCCGCCGTTGTCAAGTCCGGCTCGATAGAAGGCGTCCACCGTTGCGCGATCCCGGGCCTGGAACGCCAGGTGGCAGCGTCCGGTCAACTGCCCCTGTGCCGCGGGGCTGTCCACGCTTGAGACGAACAACTCGTCAACCCAGAAATAGCTGTCTGCAACGCCGCCCATTGGAATGTCGACCACCCGAAAGATCGCCTCATAGAAACGCCGGCTGGCGCCAAGATCTCTGACGACGAGCTGGATATGATCGATCAGGCGACCGCGATAGAGTTCCATGCGAACAGCACGTCGGGTGGGTCTCCCTACCGCCGCCTCCTCCGTCCCGCCTGGCTTCCTGCCTTGCCGCCGATGGAGCGGGGGCGGGGCTTGCCCCCGAGCGGCACTTCGGTCCGGCCGACCGTCATTTCGTCGAGCGTGTTCTTGCGCACACGTGAATCCCCACCCGCCGCGCTGCGCGCTGTCCCCCCTCCCCGTTCCGGAGAGGGATAAGACGCGCCTTCGCCCGGATGGCGCGCGAGCGGGTCGTCGGCGAGTGCGAGGTCCATCTGCTCCAGCCGCTTGATCTCGTCTCGCAGCCGCGCGGCCTCCTCGAATTCGAGATCGGCCGCCGCGTCGCGCATCTGCTTCTCCAGTTCGGCGATCGTGGCCTTGAGGTTGTGCCCAATGAGCGCCTCGTCCGCGAGGCCCGCGTCGACGCGCACGTGATCGCGCTCGTAGACCGAAGCGAGAATGTCGCCGATGTTCTTCCTGACGCTCTCCGGCGTGATGCCGTGCGCAGCATTGTAGGCCGCCTGCTTCTCGCGGCGGCGCGCAGTCTCCGCCATCGCCCGCTCCATGGAGCCGGTGATCGTGTCCGCGTAGAGGATAACCTTGCCGTCGACATTGCGCGCCGCGCGGCCGATGGTCTGGATGAGCGAGGTCTCGGAGCGCAGGAAGCCCTCCTTGTCCGCGTCGAGGATGGCGACCAGCGCGCATTCGGGGATGTCGAGGCCCTCGCGAAGGAGGTTGATGCCGACCAGCACGTCGAACGCACCGAGGCGGAGATCGCGGATGATCTCGATGCGCTCCAGCGTCTCCACGTCGGAGTGCATGTAGCGCACGCGCACCCCGGACTCGTGCAGATATTCGGTCAGATCCTCCGCCATGCGCTTGGTGAGCGTCGTGACGAGCGCGCGGTAGCCGCGCCGCGCCACCTCGCGCACCTCGCCGAGGAGATCGTCGACCTGCGTCCTCGCCGGCCGCACCTCGACCGGCGGATCGATGAGGCCGGTCGGGCGGATCACCTGCTCGACGAACGCGCCGCCGGTGCGCGACAGCTCCCACTGGCCCGGCGTGGCCGAGACATAAACGGTCTGCGGCCGCATGAGGTCCCATTCCTCGAAACGGAGCGGCCGGTTGTCCATGCAGGACGGCAGCCGGAAACCGTATTCCGCGAGCGTCGCCTTGCGCCGGAAATCGCCCCGATACATGCCGCCGATCTGCGGCACGGTCACGTGGCTCTCGTCCACGAAGACCAGCGCGTTGTCGGGCAGATACTCGAAGAGCGTCGGCGGCGGCTCGCCGGGCTTGCGGCCGGTGAGATACCGCGAATAGTTCTCGATGCCCGCGCATGAGCCGGTCGCTTCGATCATCTCGAGATCGAAACGCGTCCGCTGTTCCAGCCGCTGCGCCTCCAGCAGCCGGCCGGCGCGGGTCAGCTCCTCGAGCCGCCACTTCAGCTCCTCGCGAATGCCCTTCACCGCCTGCGCCAGGGTCGGCTTCGGCGTGACATAGTGCGAGTTCGCATAGACCTTCACGAATTTTAGGTCGGCGGATTTCGCGCCGGTGAGCGGATCGAATTCGACGATCGACTCAACCTCGTCGCCGAAGAGCGAGATGCGCCAGGCTCGATCCTCAAGGTGCGCAGGAAACAGCTCAACCGTGTCGCCGCGCACACGGAACGTGCCGCGGAAGAAATTCGTATCGCTCCGCTTGTATTGCAGCGCCACGAGGTCGGCGAGCAGCTGGCGCTGGTCGATCCTCTCCCCGACCTCCAGGCTGAAGGTCATGGCAGTGTAGGTTTCGACCGAGCCGATGCCGTAGATGCAGGATACGGAGGCGACGATGATGACGTCGTCGCGTTCGAGCAGGGCGCGCGTCGCCGAGTGGCGCATGCGGTCGATCTGCTCGTTGATGGAGGATTCCTTCTCGATATAGGTGTCCGTGCGGGGCACGTACGCCTCTGGCTGGTAGTAGTCGTAGTAGGAGACGAAATACTCCACCGCATTGTCCAGGAAGAACGACTTGAACTCCCCATAGAGCTGCGCGGCGAGCGTCTTGTTCGGCGCGAGAACGAGTGCGGGGCGCTGCGTCGCCTCGATCACCTTCGCCATCGTGTAGGTCTTGCCCGAGCCGGTGACGCCGAGGAGCACCTGGTCGCGCTCCATGGCATTCACCCCCGCCACAAGCTCCGCGATCGCGGTCGGCTGGTCGCCCTGCGGCTCGAAATCGGAGACGATGCGGAAGGGCACGCCGCCCTCGGATTTCTCCGGCCGTGGAGGGCGGTGCGGGATCCACGTCTTGTCGTTGATTTCCGGCCGCCCCTTCTCGATGAGGTCCGACAGCGCCTGCACCGTTGCGGTGACGGCGGCGGCAGGCAGCGACTCCGCTTCCTCCAGCCCGATGTCGAGACCCGGCACCGGATTGAGCCCCGCCGCCGCGCGCTCGCGCGCCGTGCCCTTGCCGCCCATCGAGGTGCCGCGCGCGGTTTTGAGGGGTTTGTCGGGCTGCGCGCGCGATACCCTGCCTTTGCCTCCGGATGCCTTCGCCCTTGCCCCCGCATTCCCATCGGCCGCGCGCGCGATTTCTTCCGCCCAGCCGCTCACGGAGCCGGAAAGCGGCGCGCCGGTGAGCGGCGGTTGGGGCGATTCTGCGAATCCGGACTTCTTGCGGGAAGGCATTGGCGGAATATGGGGGAAGCCGGGCAGGATGGCGAGGGGTTAGGTACGAGCCCCGATATGAGCTAAATCTCTTGTCACCGCACCGAGAGAATATCCTCACCGCACCGAGAGAATATCCGCGCCGCGATCCGCTTTCATATCAACGGGCTGAAGGAAGACCGGCTGCCGGTTCCGGAGCCAAGCGCAATCTCCGAATACGTCGAAGTCTGAACGGCTCGCCGCGCGCTCCCTCACGATGTGCTTCGCTTCCTCGGCTCCTCGAAGCGCGGACGAATAGCGTTCTACCGGAGGTGACTTGCGGAAGTGCCGTGGACCGGCACGAGATTCGGTCCCGCGCCCCCGCGCACATACGCAAATCGGCGTGCGATTTGCCGAAAGGATCGTTTCCAAAGGTTCCCTCCCTCGGCGGCGCTCCCGCGCCAACCCTGGCCCGCACGAACGGCCGAGCGCGCCTCAAATCAACGCGAGCGCCGCGCGTGCGCGACCGGCCTACCGCATCGCGCGCCGAGCCCCCACATATTGTGCCTCTCTCCAGCGACAGAGGCGCGCAATGTTCGATACCCCCGCTTTCCGGAACGTCCTCGACGACACCGGCCGCGAGGCCGCGGAGCCCGTTGCGACGGCAGAAAACGGCGACGCACACCTGCTCGACGCCTACTCCGCGACCGTTTCCGACATCGTCGAGCGCGTCGGGCCTGCCGTGGTGCGCGTCGACACGCGACGCGAAGGGCGCGGCCCGCGCGGCGGGCTCGGCTCCGGCGTGATTCTTTCGTCCGACGGACTCATTCTGACTAACAGCCATGTCGTGAGCGGCGCCGGCGCGATCGGCCTCGCCGACACCGAAGGCCGCACGACCGACGCGCAGCTCATCGGCGACGATCCCGACACCGACCTGGCCCTCATCCGCGCCAATGCCGCGCGCGATTTGCCCTCGACGCGGCTCGGCGACTCCAAGAAGCTGAAGCGCGGGCAGCTCGTGGCCGCAATCGGCAATCCGCTCGGCTTCGAGTGGACGGTGACGGCGGGCGTCGTCTCGGCGCTCGGCCGGTCGCTCCGCGCCTCGACCGGCCGCATGATCGAGGACGTGATCCAGACCGACGCAGCGCTCAACCCCGGCAATTCCGGCGGGCCGCTGGTCTCCTCCGTCGGCGAAGTGATCGGCATCAACACGGCCGTCATTCAGGGCGCGCAGGGAATCAGTTTCGCGGTGGCAAGCAACACCGCGAGCTTCGTGCTCGGCGAGCTGATCCGCCACGGCCGCGTGCGCCGTGCCTATATCGGCGTGACGGCCGAAACGGCACCGATCCCGCGCCGTTTCGCGCTCGCCGCAGGGCTGGGCGCCGGCACCGGCGCGCGGCTCCGCTCGCTCGAGCAGGACGGCGCCGGCGCGAAGGCCGGCCTGCTTTCCGGCGACGTGGTCTATTCGTTCGACGGCGCACCTGTCACGGGCGTGGACGATCTGATCCGGCTGCTGACTGCCGAGCGGATCGGCCGCGAATCCGAGGTGCAGGTGCTTCGCTTCGGCCGCCCGCGAAGTTTCGCCGTCACACCGACCGAGCGGCCCGTTTCGCGGCGGGCCGCCGCCTCGCGCTGAGAGCCGCCTTTCGGCTATCCTCCCGACGAACGCCGGACGGAAATACGCCGATGCGCCTCGTTTCCTCCACCGTCATCCGCGCGACGCCCGAAGCGGTGTCGCTGTTCTTCGCCGACATGGCGGAGAACTACCTGCGCTGGCACCCGGATCACGTTCTCTTCCGCTGGGAAGGGAAAGGCGGGCTCCATGCCGACGCGCGCTTCAATTTCGAGGAACGGATCGCGGGAAAACGCCTGAAGAAGCGCATGCGCTTCACGCGCATCCTTGCTGGCCGACTGATCGAATTCGCTCCCACCAATCCGCTGTTCCGGCTGGTGCTGCCGTCGATTGCATTCGAGATCGAGCCTGAGGGTGACGGCGTTCGCGTGACGCAGACCATCCACATTCGCACCGGCCCGCTGGGCGCCTGGTTCAAGCGCGACGAATTCGCCGCAGTGCGCAAGCACATGGACGACGAAGGCGCGAACCTGAAGCGGATTCTCGAGGAAGAGGCGGCCGGCGGCCCCGCGCAGCCGGAACCCGGCTGAATCAGTTCGGGGCCAGCATCGGCGGCGACGTGCCGAGCGGCGTTGTCGGCACGATCACGCGGAAGATGCGATCGCACCGGCGGGCACCCTGTGAGCCGACGTCCTTGCAGCACGACACGCCGCCATCCGCCAGACAGAGCAGGTAATGCGGATTGGGGTCGCCCGCGAGAATGTCCTTCTGCATCTGATCGAGGCAGGCCTGCACGCGCGGATCCTGGATTTTTTCGGTATCGCCGGCCTGCGTCCCGCAGACGTGGTGGATCGACTTCGGCTTGGCATCGGCGTGGCCAACGAGCCCCGACACCGCCAGACAGACTGCAATTGCCAGCAGACGCATGATCGTCACCTCCGGGCTTCCGGCCGTGCCATTTGTAGCATCGCACGGACGACGGGGCCACCGCCCGGCGTTCGCCCCGCCGCCGCAAGGTTAACGGCGCCTTTGAGAACGCCCGTACAACTCCGCCGGTTTCTTGCGACCGAAACGCCCGCGCCCGATTGAGGGCCGTATGCTTCCCGTGTAAGGGTTGGCGACACCCCGAAGGGAGTCGGCGCTTGCGCTCCTGGCCTCGCCACACGGTACTGGTGTTCGCGGCGCTCTGCCTCGCCGCGCCGGCGCACTCCGCGGAAGGCATCGGCAAGGCGGCCGCGATCGCGACCACGGTCATGGGCGCGGTGGACGGCGGCGCGGAAACGCCGATCTCGAAGGGCGATCCGGTCTTTCAGGATCAGGCGATCCAGACGGACGCCGCCGGCGTCGCCCAGATCGAATTCCTCGACAGGACGAAGCTCGCCATCGGGCCCGGCTCCACCATGACGCTGGATACCTTCGTATTCAATCCGGACAAGACCGCCGACAAGGTCGTAATCGAACTGGGCAAGGGCACTTTCCGCTTCATCGCCGGCAAGAGCCCCCACACCGCCTACGAAATCTCCACGCCGGCGGCGACGCTCGGCCTGCGCGGCACCGCATTCGACGTGGCGATCGCGGAAAACGGCACGATCGCCCTGGCGATGCTCGACGGCGAGATCGAGGCGTGCAGCAGGATCAGCGGCGCGTGCCAGGTGCACAACCTCGTCGGCAAGTTCCTGCGCGTCACGCCGAACGGACTCTTCTCCCTCCACGACCGCTGGGACGACACGATCATGGACGGGGTGGAATTCGCCGTCGCCCTGCCCTTCACGGCCAATCAGAACATCCTGCGGCCTGCCTTCAAGACGACTCGCCGCGTCGCCAGCCTCTATGTCAACACGGCAGCCGATGCGGCCGGCAAGGCGGTCGAGGCGCCAGCGAAGGCCGTGAAGCCGGTCGGAAATTTCCTGCGGCAGCTGAATCCGTTCAGGTAGGGACTTTCCTCCCCCGTTTTACGGGGGAGGGGGACCGCCGATAGGCGGTGGAGGGGGCTGCGGCCCGCTCCGTGCGTGTTGCTGCCCCCTCCACCACGCTGCGCGTGGTCCCCCTCCCCCATTTCATGGGGGAGGAACCCGCGCAATTTTCTTCGACGCGTCAGGACCGCGATTTATTCCCCGCGCGCGAGAAAAGATTCGCGCCCCGCCTCCCGAAGCTGTGATTACACCGCGAACGCGGCAGGCGTAGATTGCGCGCGAGGCGCGCGCCGGTTCCGGCACGCGACGGGGCACAAACATTCGGAGGTACCTTCATGAAATCGGTGCGCAAGGGCTTGTCGTCGCGCCTGCCGGTCGCCGGCATCGCGGGTGCGCTGCTGATCTCCGCCGGCATGGGATTCGCGTTCGCCGCCGGCGGAGGAGCATCCACGACACCGACCTGCAATAAGGGCTGGGTCTGGGACGAGAAGAAGAAGGAATGCGTGCGCCAGGAGTCCGGCGTGCTGCCCGACAAGGCACTGGCCGACTACGCCTACGCGCTGACCCAGGAGGGCCGCTATCGGGAGGCGCTCGACGTGCTCGCCCTGATGAAGGATCCCAACACGCCGGAGGCGCTGAACTACAAGGGCTACGCCACCCGCAAGCTCGGTCGCATCGACGAGGGCATCGGCTATTATCTCGAATCGGTGAAGCTCGACGCCGACTACACGCTGGTGCGCGAATATCTCGGCGAGGCGTACATCCAGATCGGCCGCGTCGATCTGGCCCGTGAGCAGCTCGCGGAAATCGAGAAGCGTTGCGGCACGACCTGCGAGCCCTACGTGGAACTCAAGGAGGCCATCGAAGCCGCTCTCTGAACCCGACGGACAAGCAAGGAATAGAAGAAACCCGCCGCGTTGCCGCGGCGGGTTTTTCCTTACTGCCCGCTTCAGCCGCCGAAGCGGAACCAGAGACTGAAGCCCGGCGGGTGGTAGTACCAGCGATTGTTCCAATACCACCGACGGCCGTCATACCAGGCACCGTACTGATAGTCCCACCAGGGCTGCTGATAGTAGCCCCAAGCGGGCGGCGGGAACGGGGTGACGAACAGACGCGACGGGGCACGCTGCACGGCGACGTACCGCGCCGATATCCACCCCGTAACCCCGGCATACCGGACTTGGCACCAGTTTGTGCAGACGAACACCGTCAGTCTCGCGCCAGCCGGTACGACGGCGATACGGGCATACTTCACCCCCGGTCCCATCCTCAGATTGACGGTCCCCGCCGCGAAGCCGGGTTGGGCCGCCTGCGCGCTCACTGGCACCAGCATTGCCAGCGCAAGCACCGCAGCCGCTATGGTCGCATGGATCTTCATGGCTGTGTTTCCTTTCAGAGACGCACGCATATACCGCTGCGCGGCTTGCTCCTTTGATTAGCCTCAAGCGAGGTTTTTCTTAAAGAACTCGATGGTCCGCGACCAGGCGAGATCCGCCGCCTCCTTGTTGTAGCGGAGCTCCGACGTATCGTTGTTGAAGGCGTGATTGACGCCGTCATACATGAACAGCTCATAGTCGACGCCCGCCGCCTTCAGCGCCTCCTCATAGGCGGCGATTCCGGCATTGATGCGGTCGTCGAGCCCGGCATAGTGGAGCATCAGCTTCGCCTTGATGTTCGCCGCCTCCTCCGCTGCGGGCTGCGGACCGTAATAGGCCACCGCCGCCCTGAGGTCGGGATCGCTGACGGCGAGCTGGTTCGCCATGCCTCCGCCCCAGCAGAAGCCGACCGCGCCGACATTGCCATTGCCGTCCTCCCTGCCGCGCATATAGGCCGCGGCAGCGACTGCAATGCCGACCGCCGCCGCACGATCCATGCTCTGGAAAAGCTGGGAGGCAGCGTTCTCGTCCTCCGGCGTGCCGCCCTGCGGCGAGAGGAAATCGGGCGCCATCGCGACGAATCCCTCCAGCGCGACGCGGCGCGTCACATCCTGAATGTGCGGATTCAGCCCGCGATTCTCGTGAATGACGACGACGGTCGGGAGTCTCCCGGTCGCTGCCGCCGGTTTGGCGAGGTATCCGCGGATCTCGCCCGCCGCCGACGCAAAACCGACGGTCGCGGTCGTGAGCCGCGCGTCATCCGGAGCGACGATCGCCGCGGCGGCCTTGTTGGCTGCGATCAGCGGCGCGATCGTCGCGGCGGCGGCCGCACTTCCGGCAAGTTTCGTGAGCTTCTCCATGAAGCCACGCCGGTCGAGCGTCAGGTGCATGTACTCGTCGTAGAGACGGATCATTTCCTGCGTGATGTTCGGCCGGGCACTCATCGATTCCCCTTTCTTCCTCTCGCGGCGATGAACGGGTGCGGATAGCGCACGAAGCGCGACAAAGTTTGTCGCGCCACGGCGTCTCACGCCGTTGTGTAGCCGCAAGGAAATCGCGCACCGGAATCCGATCGGGCGCTCGCGGACCCGCCCGGAAAACCCTCCGGAAATGCGGATCGACTGCCGCTCACGCTTTTGTGTTCGCAAAAAAGAACCGTGCCCAATTCTGCGCCGCACCTGATGCAATCGCGGTCGTTTCGCACATGCGAACCGACGATGACAATGAAACGCAATGGATTATTCGATACCGGGCAGTTCGATTCCTGGAACGACTGGCCGCCGAAGCGTTCAGTCGATGCAGGTGCGCGCGAATACCGTCGAGTGCACGCACCGGCGGTACGATTGCTTTCCCGCCCGCTCTGCATCATAAAAACGGACGCGGGCAGACTGTCAGATCCGGCGGAGCAAAGCCTGGCGCGATAGGTTCGCGACCAACGCCGTTCACCGCGCCGAAAATCGCCGTAAGCGGCGAGTCGAAGAAGCGCAGGAACACATCCCCGAGCTCTGGAATGCGCGTCACCCGGCCGGCTGGGCGGCCGGGCGAGTGGCAAGTGGAAAAGGAAGTTCGATGCGCCAGAACGGTACCGTGAAATTCTTCAATGCGTCGAAGGGCTATGGCTTCATCACGCCCGACGACGGGGGAAAGGATATCTTCGTGCATGTGACCGCGGTCGAGCAGTCGGGCATGACGACGCTCACCGACGGAATGCGCATTTCGTTCGAGGTCGAGCCCGACAAGCGAGGCAAGGGACCGAAGGCGGTCGATCTGCAGGCTGCATCCTGACGATTCCGGAGCGGCCGCCGCCCCAGGCGGCCGCACGTATCATGTCGCGGACAGCGATCACAGTCAGTGCGACATTGCTTTTTTGCGCCGCGCTCCGGCCGGCACAGGCAATGGACATTTGCGCCGCGCTCGAGGCGACGGAAGAGACGCGGGCACAGGTGGCCGGGATCGTGACCGCCGCCAAAAGTGACACCGAATTTCCTTACGTCTTCGTCGCCAATGAGGCCGGCGATTGCGAAATCATGGTCGAACCCGCCGACAAGAGCATGCTCGCCAACTGCACCAAGGGCGTGCACGCGACCGCCATCGGTATCCTGCGCTGGGATGAGGAAGCAGCCTTCTTCGAGGACGTAGACGTGAACTTCCTCGACGACGCCAGCGTGGTGTGTGAGTAGGCGACAACGTCATCCCGGGCGAGCGAAGCCAGACCCGGAACGACGGAGCACAGTCGCGGAAGGAGCGTGAGAGCTACCCGTTCGCAGCGAGGCGTGCGGCGGCGGGCTGCACGAGCGCGGAGTAGTCCTCCATCAGCACGCGCGTGATCTCGCCGACCGTGAATCTGTACGGCCCGATCTCCGAGACAGGCGTCACTTCCGCTGCCGTGCCGGTCAGGAAGCACTGTTCGAAGCCCGCCATCTCCTCCGGCATGATCGCCCGCTCGACGACCTCGATCTGCCGCTTCCGCGCAAGCGCCATCACCGAACGGCGCGTGATCCCGTCGAGGAAACAGTCCGGCGTGGGCGTGTGGAGCACACCGTCCTTGACGAAGAACACGTTGGCGCCGGTCGCCTCCGCGATCCGGCCACGCCAGTCATACATCAGCGCGTCGGCATAGCCCTTCCGCTCCGCCGCGTGTTTCGACAGCGTGCAGATCATGTAGAGGCCGGAAGCCTTCGATTTCGACGGCGCAGTCATGGGATCCGGCCGGCGATACTCGGCAATGTCGAGCCGGATTCCCTTCAGCCGCTCTTCCGGCTTGAAGTAGGACGGCCACTCCCAGGCCGCGATCGCGACGTTGATGCGGTTGTGCTGCGCCGAAACGCCCATCGCCTCGCTGCCGCGCCACGCGACCGGGCGCACGTAGGCGTCGGACAGTTTCTGACGCCGCAGCGTCTCGCGGCAGGCGTCGTTGATCTGCTGCTGCGTGTAGGGAATTTCGAAGCCGAGCATCTTCGCCGAATCGAAGAGCCGGGCCGTGTGCTCCGCCAGCTTGAATATCTCCCCGCCATACGCCCGCTCGCCCTCGAACACGCAGCTTGCGTAATGGAGCCCGTGGGTCAGTACGTGAAGCTTGGCATCCTTCCAGGGGACGAATTCGCCGTTGTACCAGATGACGCCGTCGCGCTGGTCGAAAGGAAGGCCTGCCATCGTTTGCTCTCTCGGGCCGGGCCGCCCGTAAACGCTGCCGGCGGCGCGGGCTTTTGCGCCCCGGCGAAAGCTTCTAAGCTTTGGCGCGCCGGAGCGGATTGGGACCGGGAACGACGAAAAAAGGCACGATCCTTTCGTCGAACCCCTTGCCTCAGTAACAATCTGACGAATATATGTCAATATGGCTGACGTAAATACGCAGACCGGGGCACCGCCCCCACGCGACCGGCAAGCGCCGAAGAAGAGTCAGGGTCTGTCGATCGACGACCGGCCGGAGATCCTGCTGATCGAACTCCTGTTCTTCGCCTACCGCGACTTCATATCCGATCCCGACACCGCGCTCGCCGGCTACGGCTTCGGACGCGCGCACCACCGGGTGCTGCATTTCGTGAGCCGCCATCCGGGTATCCGCGTTGCCGACCTGCTCGACATACTCAAGATCACCAAGCAGAGCCTCGGCCGCGTGCTGAAGCAGTTGATCGACACGGGGCACATCGAGCAGCGCCCCGGCCCGCTCGATCGGCGGCAGCGGCTGCTCTTCGCGACGGAGAAGGGCCGCGCGCTCGCACTCCGGCTGATCGACCTTCAGGCCCGCCGGGTGCGCGCGGCGATTTCGGGCATGAGCGCGGCGGAGCGCGCGGGCGCGGAGATGTTCCTGCGCTCGATGATCGACCCCTCCGAGCGCGACTACGTACGCCGTCTGATCGAGCGATGACCGCCACGGCCGACAGCCCCGCCGCCGAGGGCGCCCCGGCCGCCCCGGACGACGCCGCCCCCCATCTTCTGGTTATCGACGACGACAAGCGCATTCGCGCCCTGCTCTCGCGCTATCTCGGCGAGCATGGCTTCCGGGTGACCGCCGCCGCCAACGCGGCCGAGGCGCGGCGGCGGCTCGAAGGGCTGGCGTTCGATCTTCTCATCGTCGACGTGATGATGCCGGGCGAGAACGGCATGGACCTGACCCGGAGCCTGCGCGCGGAAACCGACGTGCCGATCCTGATGCTGACGGCGCGCGCCGAACCGGAGAACCGTATCCGCGGGCTGGAGCTCGGCGTCGACGATTTCCTTGCCAAGCCGTTCGAGCCGCGCGAGCTGCTCCTGCGCATCAACAACATCCTCAAGCGGGGCGCCGGCGCATCGGCCCCGCTGATCGAGTACGTGCGCTTCGGACCGTTCACGTTCCACATTGCGAGCCGTGAGCTGCGCCGCGGCGCCGAGATCGTGCGTTTGACCGACCGCGAAAAGCAGATCCTCGCCGTGTTCGCCGCCACGCCGGGAGAAACGGTGCCGCGGACAGCGCTGCTCGGCGACGACGGGCCCGCGGGCGAGCGCACCATCGACGTCCAGATTAACCGGCTGCGGCGAAAGATTGAGGACGACCCGGCCAATCCGATCTATCTTCAGACGGTGCGCGGGGTGGGCTACCGGCTGGTGACCGAAGGGTGACGATCGAAGCCGATCCAGTGACCGTGAACGAAAGCGCGGCGGCTGAATCCTCGCCTCCGCGGCGCGGCGTGCGCGCCGTCACCGGCGCCATCGGGCGATTCCTCCACGACCTGATGCCGAAGGGCCTCTACGCCCGTGCGCTCATCATCATCATCGCGCCAATCGTGATTCTTCAGGCGATCGTGGCGTTCGTGTTCATGGAACGTCATTCCGAGCAGGTGACGAACCGGCTGTCGGCCTCGGTCGTCCGGCAGGTGGCGGCGCTGGTCGATCTGGTCGAGGCCGCACCGCCCGGGACCGACTTCGCCCTGCTCCAGGATATTGCAGCGAAGCGGCTCGAACTGAACGTCTCGCTGCTTCCCCTCGACGCCATGCCGGCCGCGGGCCCCAAGCCGTTCTTCACCGATCTCGACCGCACGCTTTCGCGCCAGATCGACCGGACGATAGGCAAACCCTACTGGGTGGACACCGTCGGCAATTCCAATCTGGTCGAGATCCGCATCCAGTTGCGCGACCGCGTGCTGCGTGTCTTCGCGCCGCGAAGCGCCGCGTACGCCACCAACTCGCTTGTGTTCATCTTCTGGATGTTCGGCACCAGCCTCGTGCTTCTGGCGATCGCCATCCTGTTCCTGCGCAACCAGATCCGGCCCATCCTTCGGCTCGCCTCGGCGGCCGAGGATTTCGGCAAGGGCCGCCCGACACCCGACTTCCGTCTGCGCGGCGCGCGCGAGGTGCGCGCGGCGGCCCAGGCCTTCATGGAAATGCGCTCGCGGATCGAGCGCCAGATCGAGCAGCGGACCGCGATGCTGGCGGGCGTCAGTCACGATCTTCGCACCGTGCTCACACGCTTCCGCCTCCAGCTCGAATTGCTGAAGTCCGCCGACGACGCCGAGGCGCTGAAGAACGACATCGCCGACATGCAGAAGATGCTCGAAGGCTACCTCGCCTTCGCGCGCGGCGACACCGGCGAACGCGCCGAGACGATCGACGTGACGCAGCTCATCGGCGAAGTGATCCGCGAAGCGGCGGCGGCCGGCATCGCCGCCACCAGCGGGTTCTCCGGCGATCCCACCGTCCGCTTGCGCCCGCAGTCCTTCAAGCGCTGCCTGACCAATCTCGTCGTCAATGCCGGCCGTCACGGCAAGCGCGTGGAGGTCGTCGGGAACCGCGCTGACGGCTGGCTGAGGATCTCGGTGGACGATGACGGCCCGGGCATCCCCCCGGAGGAATACGAGGCCGTGTTCCGTCCGTTCTACCGGCTGGACGAAGGCCGCAACCTCGATCGGACCGGAACCGGCCTCGGCCTCTCCATCGCGCGCGACATCGCGCGCGTCCACGGCGGCGAGATTGTGCTGGACCGGAGTCCGCTGGGCGGCCTGCGCGCCACGATCGCAGTGCCGGCCTAGCCGGGATATCGGGCACAGCGGCGGCGCCGAACCGACCGGCTTGGGAACCGCCGCAGTCCACGGATCCCGAATTGGCATTGCGAGACGATTGTCGCTTGTCTCGCTGCCGAATTGCGATTGGCTAACCCCCCAGTTCCTCCGACCGCTTCCGCGCTGCCTCGACGGCGCGTTCGAGAAGTCGCTTGAGACCGTCGTCGGCCATGAGAACATGGAGCGCGGCGGCGGTGGTCCCGCCCGGCGATGTCACGTTTTGCCGCAACACCGCCGGCGGCGCATCGGACTGGTTGAGCAGCTCGCCCGCGCCCGCGACCGTCTCGCGCGCCAGCAGCGCTGCAAGATCGGAAGGCAGTCCGCAGGCCTCGCCCGCTTCCGCAAGATACTCCGTGAGCAGGAATACATAGGCAGGGCCCGAGCCGGAAACGGCCGTTACCGCATCGAGAAGACTTTCGCGGTCCACCCAGGCGACCTTCCCGAGCGCCTCCAGCAGCGCCGTCACCAGCGCGCGCCCCTCGGAGTCGAGGTGCGCGTTGGCAACCGCGACCGTCACGCCGCGTCCGATCTGGCCGGGCGTGTTGGGCATGGCACGGACGATCGCCGCCGCGCCGAGCCCGGCCTCCAGCCTCGCAATCGGCGTCCCGGCGGCAATCGAGAGGATCACGGTGCGCCGCCCGACGAGATGGCGGAGCGTCGGCAGGACTGCGTCCATGACCTGCGGCTTGACCGCGGTGACGAGAACCCGCGCCTCGAGCCCGCCGGTAGGCTCCGCCGAGGCGGATACGCCGCTGCGCGCAAGCAGCGCCGCACTGTCTTCGGGCGGCGACGGGTCGATGACCCGCACGGCCTTCGGATTCAACCCGCGCTTGAGCCAGCCCGACAGCATCGCGCCGCCCATCTTGCCGGCGCCGACGAGCACCAGCGGCGCGTCGGACCTCAGCTCGGCGAAAATATCGGCGGATTTCTTTTCCATCGTGGCCTCCCGACGGACCCGGCGGAGTGGGACGGCGGAAACCTACGCGCCCCGGCGCGCGGAAGGAAGGCTTCGGAAGAACCGGAGACGGCGCAGGGTTACCGGTTGCTACCCGGCGTCAGGCCCGCCCGCGCGTCTCGAACATGACGGTGGCGAGCGCCTCCTGTGCGCTCTTTCCCGCCCAGACCACGAACTGGAAGGCCTGATAGTAGCGCTCGCAGGCGTCGATCGCCGTGGCGAGCAGGCTCTCCACCTGCTGGCCGGTCGGCTCGATGCCGCCGGAAAGAAGCAGTGCCTGACGGAACATCACGAGGCCTTCGTCCATCCATAGATCGAAATGCCCGATCCACATCTGCTCGTTCACCAGCGACAGAAGGCGCATGACTTCCATCCGCCGCGCCTCGGTGATCTTGAGATCGAATGCGCAGGCAAGGTGAACGGCTTCCAGATCCTCCATCCAGGAGAAGGACACGTGATATTCCGACCAGCTTCCGGCAACCGTTATCGTAATCTCGTCGTCGCCGAAGCGCTCGAAGGCCCAGTCGTTGAGCGCGGCGACGGTTTCGATGGCATCCACGGGATTGTTGGGACGTTCCGCTTCGAAATCTATAAGGCTCATTCCACCCCCAAAGCTCTCACCCGCCGGCCATTCTCCCGGACCGAGAACCGGCAGGCCCCCGCGCCTGATGCCGCATGACGGCAAGGCGAATCTTCCTTGCGAATCAACATATAGCGCGTGTCGCCGGAGCGCGCGCCCGCTTTCCAGCCGGCGACGGCAAAAGTCTTGTGGAAACGTCCCCGCGTGACGGAAAGGACTCAGTCCTGCGACGGTCCGATCGGGGCGTCGCCCATGGCGCCGATGGGAGTATCGTCGCCGGTTTCCCCGGGCGAGATGCCGAGCCGCGCCTCCAGCGCCGCGACGCGCGCCGCGAGCCGCTTGTTCTCCGCCCGCGCCCGCGCCGCCATCTCGCGCACGGCATCGAAATCCTCGCGCTTGACCAGGTCCATCTCCGCGATGAACCGCTCGGCCTGGGTGCGGAAGAGAGTCTCCGCCTCGCGCTTCACTCCCTGGGCGACATTGGCGGCGTCGCTGAAGAGCTTGGCGAATTCGTCGGCGATGCGGCCGGTACGATTGTCGCTCATTACGGGGCTCCGCGGGTCGGCGGCGGGCCGGAGGGACCGCCTTAGGCCGCAGATACTATGGGTCGGGCGGGCGGATGTGACAAGCCGAACCGGGCAGGATCGGCGCCTTCCAGATCGAACGTCGTGGCGAAAAAAGCCGGGAGGCGCCCGGACAGCGCCAGCGAATGCGCGACGTTGTGAATCGACACCTCCGGCACGGCGACCGGCCGAGCCGGACAGATGCGGGCGAGCCATTCGGAATTCCGCCGGTCCGCCTCGCTCCCTTCGCCATAAACGGCCACGATCTCGAATTTCGCTCTGGAAGCCATGCAGTCGCACAGCAGATCGAACCCCGGCACCGGACGGCGGTCGATCAGGCGGCGGACATATCCCGGAAAGCTTCCCCCCATCGCAACGGCCCGCCGCACCGGACTCAGGAGCCCGAAGCGAATGGCAGCGAAACCGCCCATGCTGGTGCCGTAGGCATAGACGTCGCTGTACTTCTGCGGCCGCACATCGCGGGCAATCGCCGCCGCGAGCTCCTGAAAGTCGGGTGCATAACCGCCAATCCCGTTGAGGTAGTGCTGCCTGGTGCGATCCCGCAGCACGACGATATCGACCTCCCGCGCCGGCAGGGATTGCAACACCGCCGGCATCGGCATGTCGAGCCGGTTCCGCGCACCGCAGAACGCAACGATGAGCTTCTTGCGCGCGGTGCCGATCTTCGGATCGCGGTAGAGCGTCACGTCGGGATGGATCGCCATGCGCTGGAAACCCTCCGGTTTCGAACCGGCGAAGGGCCCCATGTGCGTGATCTTGTGCTGTCGCTCCCGAACCGGAACCGACAGCTCGGCCTGCCGCGCGAACATCGCCATCAGCTCGATGGGGGTCATGTACTCCTCGGGCGCGCTGAGTGCGCGGTGCGCCTCCCGGTCCACGCCGGCAGATGTGGATGCCGGGAACCCGCGGCCAATCACGCTGCGGACCGGGCCTGCCCCGAACACATGAACGCGGCGAGCGCGTTGATGCCCGGATAGAGGAGAAGATCGCCCGGCTCGATGAATTGGCCGGTGGCGTCTTCGAGCGTCAGGCAAATCTCCATTGCGGTGAGACTGTCGAAGCCGAGATCTTCGAACGCGATTTCGTTCCTCGGGTCGGCAAGGCGCCGCGCAATCGCGGGATCGTTCAGCATCGGCGAACTCTTGTCGATCGCCGCAAGGATATGGGCGCGGGCCTCATCGTAGATCATCGCACGATCCTCAATCCGAGCCGCGCGGGACAGGTGAAGACGAAATTGTCCTCTCGCAGGGCATGATCGACTATCTCGACCGAGACGCGCATCCGTGAGAGCCGTGCGACGATCGCACGCCACAGCTCGAGCGACATCTGGCGGCCGAGACAGGAATGAATTCCGGCGCCGAAAATGCGTTCGCGGTCGACGGGATCCGGCGAATAGGCGAAGCCCTGCATCATCACACGCACCCGCTCGCCGGGTGAGAACCCGACGCCGCCAATTTCAACCGCTTCTTTCGCGATGCGCTCGACGAACGGCACCCCGGTCTCGACCGGGACATCGGGAAATGGAATGGCCTCGAGCGGCGTGCCCGCGTGCGCTTCGAGGATGCGAAAGAGACTCTCGCCAAGCGTTCCGACCAGAGCGTCATTGCCAAGCGCGAAGAGCGCCAGCCGCAGGCCCTCTTCGAACTCGGGCGCGTCTTTCGGCAATGCGGCGCGGATTGCCACCCGCAGCGCGCCGACCTCGTCTTCGAGCGCGCGCCGCGTGCGCAATCCGAGCATGGGGTCGAAGATCATCGAAACGCGTCGGCAGTCTGGAATGGCGGTCGCGTCCGTCCCGGTCACGATGGCAATGAGCTCGGTCACCAGCGGCAGCAGTACCTCGCCGACAAGCTCCACTTCGTCGCGTGTCTCGATGGAGCCGAACCGCCTCTCGACCATATCCGGAATCGCAAGCGACACCGCGCTGCGCCGGCGCACGATCAGCTCGGCCATGCGACGCCGGACCTCGCGATGTGCCTCGTCGTTGAGGCCGAGCGGAACATGACGGAACGCGAAGATCAGGTTGGGAAATCGCCGACCCGACGATCGCTCGAGATCCTCGTACGCGCGGTACAGCGCAACGACCTTGAAGCTTCTCGACTGGAGTACGGCCTCCGCATCCTCGGGATCGCTCACGACCCAGCAATTGAGGCCGGGCTCGAAGAAGGGCCGCCGACGTTCGGGCGCAGCAAAGTATGCGTGCCGGGACTGCTCACGATGAAGGGTCAGAATCTGCATGCGGAGGCCTGCGTCCTTGACCCTCCCACTCCTACCCGGATCTCGGTCGCCAGCAACCGGACTTTCGGGGACTGTGGATAACCGGATGTCGGCCAGGGCCCGCATTCTGCTGCAGCGCCCCTTGGCCCCATTGACGTCGCACGCCCGCGGCCACAGGTTGCCGGCACACGCGGAATCGTCCCCTTGCTCCTGTTCGCGATCCCCTTCCCCGCCATCGACCCGGTCCTGATCGAGATCGGCCCGATCCATATCCGATGGTACGCCCTGTCCTACATTGTCGGCATCTTCATCGGCTGGTGGTGGGCCCGCCGCCTCGCCGGGAACGCGAAGCTGTGGGGACCGGCCGGCGCACCGCTCGCACCGCACGATATCGACGATTTCGTCGTCTGGGCGACGCTCGGCATCGTCCTCGGCGGTCGCATCGGCTACGTGCTCTTCTATGACCTGCCGCGCTTCGTCGAGAGCCCGGGCTCTGTCTTTGCGATCTGGGAGGGCGGCATGTCCTTCCACGGCGGCTTTCTGGGCACGGTTCTGGCGATGGTGCTTTTCGCGCGGAGCCGAAAGATTCCCGCCTGGTCGCTGATTGACACGATTGCCGCCTCGGTGCCGCCGGGGATACTGCTCGTGCGGATCGCCAACTTCATCAATGGCGAGCTTTGGGGAAAACCGACCGATCTGCCCTGGGGTATCGCATTTCCGATGGCGGGACCGGAGCCGCGCCACCCGACGCAACTCTACGAAGGGCTGCTCGAAGGCGCCGTGCTGTTTCTGCTGCTGCTCTATCTGACCCACAGGCAGAAGCGGTTACGCCAGCCGGCCTTTGTCTCCGGCGTGTTTGCGGCATGGTACGGCGCCGTGCGCATCCTGATCGAGTTTGTCCGCGTGCCCGACGTGCAAATCGGTTATCTGTGGGGACCCCTCACCCTCGGCATGTTGCTCTCCATTCCGATGCTGGTTGCCGGCATCGCGCTCATGATCTGGGCCGTGCGGCGAAACCCGGCCGCCATTCGGCCGTGACGCCGCTTGCCGAGAGGCTGATCGCCACCATCCGCGCGAGCGGGCCGATCGCCGTCGCCGACTACATGGCCGCGTGCCTCGGCGATCCCGAGCACGGCTACTACGCCAACCGCCCCGCCTTTGGGGCGGAAGGCGATTTCATCACGGCACCCGAGGTCAGCCAGATGTTCGGCGAGCTGATCGGCGTCTGGTGCATCGCCGCTTGGGAGGCGATGGGCGCTCCGGACCGTTTCACACTCGTCGAGCTCGGCCCGGGACGCGGCACGCTGATGACCGACCTTCTCCGCGCCGCGCACATCCGGCCGAACTTCCGGCTCGCGGCCGACATCCACCTCGTCGAGACGAGCCCGCTTCTTCGCGACATGCAGGCACGCGCACTGCGCACCGTGCGCGCCACGCCCGCCTGGCACGACCGCCTCGCCGACGTTCCGGACGACGCACCGCTGATCCTCATTGCCAACGAATTCTTCGACGCCCTGCCGGTGCACCAGTACGTACGCACGGCCGAGGGCTGGGCGGAGCGCATGGTCGGCCTCGATCCCGCCGGCAAACTCGCCTTCGGGCTGATGCCGATCGGCATGCCGCGAGGACTTCCGGACGCACATCGGCATGCACCGGTCGACGCAGTCTGGGAATCGTCGCCGGCGCGGGAGGCGATTGCGGCCGAAATCGGCGAACGGATCGCCGCGCGCGGCGGCGCCGCGCTTGTGATCGATTACGGCTACAAGGGCCCGGCGCTGGGCGACACACTGCAGGCCGTTCGCAACCACGCCTTCGATCCGCCGCTCGCCCATCCCGGCGAGGCCGACATCACCGCGCACGTCGATTTCGCCGCGCTGGCCGCAGCGGCCGGGCCCGGAGCGAAGGCGAAGCCGCTGCTGACACAGGGGGGCTTCCTGCGCGCGCTCGGCCTCACCGCCCGCGCCGAACGGCTCTCGGCCGGCAAAAACGAGACGAAACAGGCGGAAATCGCCGCTGCCGTTGCTCGCCTTTCGGCCCCCGATGCCATGGGTACCCTCTTCAAGGTGCTCTGCCTGACGGCACCGGACCTTTCGCTCGCCCCCTTCGACAGCGCCTGAGCCCCGGCCCGCCGCGGGCTTGCGGCAGATCAACACGCCGGCGCACGCGCTCGCCTACAAGCTGGAACGCTTCCTCCGCCGGAGAAGACGCCGTGCGACCCTTGGCGACTGTTCTATGCATTGCGATCGGCGTCGCGGCGGTTGCCGCCGCCTCCGTTGCCGTGTGGTACGAGCGCGATCTGGCCCGCGCGCGCAACGAGGTGGAGCGTGGCGCCGGGGTCGTCGACACCGCCGCCGGGCCGATCGAATATGCCGAACGCGGGCGCGGCTATCCGCTCCTTTCCATTCACGGCGCCGGCGGCGGCTACGACCAGGGCCTCGCCAACGCCGCAGACCTCGTTGGCGACGGATTCCGCGTCATCGCACCGTCCCGGTTCGGCTATCTCGGCACACCGATCCCGGCCGACAGGTCGCCTGCTGCGCAGGCCGACGCGCACGCTGCGCTCCTTGACGCGCTGAGCGTCGACAAGGCGATCGTCGTCGGCGTTTCGGCCGGGACACGGTCGGCGATCGAATTGGCCATCCGGCACCCGGACAAGGTCGCCGCGCTCATTCTCATCGTTCCCGCGACCTATGCACCCGAAGACGCCCCCACCATCGCCGAGGGCCGCGGCAACGCCTTCGCGTTCTGGCTGGCCAATGCCGGCGCCGACTTTGCCTGGTGGGCAACGGAAAGGATCGCACCGTCGGTACTTGTCCGCTTCATTGGCGTACCCCCGGACCTCGTCGAAAAATCGCCGCCGGCCGAGCGGGCGCGCGTGATGGCGATCGTCCGCAGCATTCTCCCGCTGTCGCGCCGGTTCCCCGGAATCAACATCGACAGCATCCCGGACCCGGCGCCCCCGGCGCTCGAGCGGATCGTGGCGCCGACATTGGCGATCTCCGCCCGCGACGATCTGTTCCGGACCGCACCGGCGGCCGAGTATGCCGCATCGCGCATTCCGAACGCGATGCTGAAGATCTACGATACGGGCGGGCACCTGCTCGTCAACCGCGGCGCCGAAACGAAGGCGCTGATTCAGGAATTCCTCGCCGCAAACGTGCCGCCAGTACCGGACAACGTCGCCGCACAATAGCGGCATTGCGCGCACGGATTTGACAACCGGCGCGCGGGCGGCATCGTGGCGGCATGGTACTCTTTCTGACCGACGACCGGCTGACGGCGCTCGACGGCGTCCGGCACGGCTTCTTCACCCGCGAGGGCGGTGTCTCCACGGGGATATTCTCCAGCCTCAACTGCGGTCTCGGATCGAAGGATCATCCCGAGCATGTGCGCGAGAACCGCACGCGCGTGGCCGGCGCCCTGGGCGTAGCGCCGCAATCGCTGGTGACGGCCTTTCAGGTCCACGGCACGGACACGGTCCGCGTCGACGTGGCCTGGCCGCAGGACGCGCGTCCGAAGGCTGACGCCCTTGTGACCGACCGGCCCGGCATCGCGCTCGCGGTGGGCGTTGCCGACTGCGCTCCGGTCCTCCTCGCCGACGCAGACGCCCGGGTGGTCGGGGCGGCGCACGCCGGGTGGCGCGGCGCGTTCGACGGCATCCTTGAGTCGGCGGTGGAGGCGATGGAACGGCTCGGCGCCCGGCGCGACCGGATCGTCGCGGCAATCGGGCCGACGATTTCGCGCAACGCCTACGAGGTCGGTACGGAATTCATCGAGCGATTCCAGACCGCCGACATTGCCAACCGCCGCTTCTTCTACCCGGCCGCGAAGCCGGGCCATGCGTATTTCGACCTTCCGGCCTATGTGGGCGCCCGGCTCCGCCGCATGAAGCTCGCAGCGGTCGCGAATCTCGATCGCTGCACCTATACCGACGAGGACCGGTTCTTCTCCTACCGCCGCTCCGTCCATCGCGGCGAAGCGGATTATGGCCGACAGCTGGCAGCCATAGTCCTGGTCCCCTGAGAACCGGTTTTCTGGACCCGGCGGCAAATTGCGGCTAGACAGGTGCAGCGGCGTTGAACGGATAGAGAAGAATGCGATTCGACATCCCGACAGGGCGCGCATTGGCGGTCCTTCTCGTTGCCGCACTTGCACTTTCGGCCTGCACCACCCGCGTTATTCCGCCGCTCACCTTTGGCCGCGGCAAGGAGCCGGCCGCCCGACCCGCGCCCAACCTGAACGTGCGGATCGCTTTCGCGCCCGTCTCCGGAGCCCCGTCGGAACCCGTGGCACAGCTCAACGCGGCCATCCGCGACGAGGCTGCCAGGCACTCGATCGTCGTGGTCCCCTCGGGCGACCCCAACATCGACTACACCGTGCAAGGGTACCTTTCGGCGGTGGGCGGCCCCTCCGGAACGGTGCTCGTTTTCGTGTGGGACATCGCGGACCGCTCAGGCCGGCGGGTGCACCGGGTGAGCGGACAGGAATCCTCGACCAAGGGCGCGCCCGACCCGTGGGCCGCGGTCGACAGGGATACGCTCCGGCTCGTGGCGCTGCGCACCGTCGATGCCATCGCGGCCTGGCTCAGCCGCGCGTAACCGGCCGGTCGCGGCAGCATCGCGCATTTGCAGGACGGGCGCGGCATTGCTAAAACGCCGCCGCCTGCCATAGCACGTCGCGACGGCCGCCGACGGCCCGAAGACAAGAACATTAGGCGCCTCATGAAGCTGGTTGCCGGCAATTCGAACCGCACCCTCGCCGCCTCCATCGCCGACTATCTGGAAGTTCCCCTCGCAAGATGCCTGGTCCGCCGTTTCGCCGACCAGGAAATCTTCGTGGAGATTCAGGAGAACGTGCGCGGCGAGGACGTCTTCGTGATCCAGTCGACGAGTTACCCCGCCAACGACCACCTGATGGAGCTTCTGATCATCATCGATGCCGCTCGCCGCGCCTCGGCGAAGCGGATAACGGCGGTGATCCCCTATTTCGGCTATGCCCGGCAGGACCGCAAACCGGGTCCCCGCACGCCGATCTCGGCCAAGCTGGTTGCAAACCTCATCACCCGTGCCGGCGCCGACCGGGTTCTCACCCTCGATCTCCACGCCGGCCAGATCCAGGGCTTCTTCGACATTCCGACCGACAACCTCTTCTCCGTGCCGGTCATCACGCGCGATATCCAGACCCACAACGACATGAAGAATGTGATGGTCGTGTCGCCCGATGTCGGCGGCGTGGTGCGCGCCCGCGCGCTCGCCAAGCGCATCGACGCGCAGCTTGCCATCGTCGACAAGCGCCGCGAGCGGCCGGGCGAATCGGAGGTGATGAACATCATCGGCCACATCGAGGGCCGCGACTGCATCCTTTTCGACGACATCATCGATTCCGGCGGCACGCTGTGCAACGCCGCCGAGGCGCTGATGGAGAAGGGAGCGGCGTCGGTCCGCGCCTACATCACGCACGGCGTACTGTCCGGCGGCGCCGTGGCGCGGATCACCTCGTCGAAGCTGCGCGAACTGGTGATCACCGACTCGATCGAACCGACCGCGGCCGTTCTGGCGGCGCCGAACATCCGCGTCATCCCGATTGGCACGCTGATCGGCGAAGCGATCCAGCGCACGGCGCAGGAGAAGTCGGTATCGAGCCTGTTTGACTGAAGACGCGCCTCGCGCCGGCCGTTACTTCTTGGCCTTCCGGAACGCCTCGACCACTGGCGGAATCGACGAAGCGTTGAGCGGCGCCATGATGTGTGCACCGGCGATGCCCGGCACCTCCGCCAGCTCCAGCAGGAACTCTGTGCAGATCGCCTGTCCTTCCGCCTTCGGGTCGGCGGCGGCTTCCATGCGCCGGACGAAGGCGTCGGGGATGATGGTCCCGAACAACTTCTCCTTCATCCAGATCGCGGACTTGGCCGAGGCGAACGGCGTCACCCCGATCAGGATCTTCAGCCTGTCGGTGATGCCCTCCTGCGCGAGCCGCGCGGCATAGCGGCGCACCACCCCGATGTCCATGCAGAATTGCGTCTGTGCGAACTGCGCCCCGGCCTCGATTTTCGCCCGGAGCCCCTTCGGCTCCCAGTCGGCCGGCGGATCGATCGGTGCGTCTGCGGCGCCGAGATAGAAGGACATGTCGCCCTCGACCTTGCGCCCGGACGGCAGCTCCCCGCGATCGCGGAGCGCCGCCGCGGTCGAAAGCAGGGCGGTGGAATTGAGATCGAACACAGGCTTCGCCTCGGGCTGGTCGCCCGCCTTCGGGTCGTCGCCGGCGAGCGCAAGAATGTTGCGGATGCCGAGGGCGGCCGCGCCGATGAGATCGCCCTGTATGGCGATGCGGTTGCGGTCCCGGCAGGTCATCTGGAGGATCGGTTCGATGCCGTCGCGAAGCAGGATGGCCGCTGCCGCAAGCGCCCCCATCGCCGCCCGTGCGCCGGCGGCGTCGGTCACATTGACCGCATTCACCAGCCCCCTGAGCGGGCGGGCGCGGGAAAGAAGCTGCTCGGGATCGCTGCTCGCCGGCGGCACGACCTCCGCGGTGATGGCGAATTGCCCCGACTCTATCGCCTGGCGGAGCGTCGACGCGGGTTGGGCCCCGGTGCCGTTTCTCGGTGTCATTGCCGGCTGGTATAGGGGGCGAGCGTTTTGCTCGTCAATCAGCGAGACACGCCCTCGGCTTGCGCCGTCCGGCCGGGGCCCCTATAACCCACTCGCCGCGCCGACACCCCTGGAGGCACGCGGCAAACCGGCCCGACGGCGGGCCTTTTTTCATTCTGAGGAGTGGACCGATGGGCCAGACTTACGAGCTCGCGGCCGCACGCCGCGAGAGGATTGGCAAGGGGGCCGCCCGCGCGACGCGCCGCGATGGAATGATCCCGGGCGTGATTTATGGCGGCGGGGAGCCGCCGGTGCCGATCAAGGTGGACTACCGCGCGCTGGACGCGCGAATCCGCGGCGGCGGCTTTCTGACCACCGTCGCGACCATCGACGTCGAGGGCACCAGGATCCGGGTCCTGCCGCGCGACTACCAGCTCGACCCTCTGAAGGACTTCCCCGTCCACGTCGACTTCCTGCGCATCAAGCCGGGCACGCGTGTGCGTGTCGATGTGCCGGTGCGCTTCATCAACGAGAGTGCCGCCCCGGGCATCAAGCGCGGTGGCGTGCTCAACGTTGTGCGCCATGCAATCGAACTCGACTGCCCCGCCGACGCCATTCCGGCCAGCATCACGGTCGACCTCACCGGTCTGGAGATCAACGATTCCATCCACATATCGCAGGTGCAGCTCCCTGAGGGTACGCAGCCGACGATCAAGCGTAACTTCACGGTTGCGACCGTCGGCGCACCGGCCGCGGTGAAGGACGAGGCGCGCGCCGCAGCCGAAGCCGCCGCGGCCGCAGCGCTCGCACCCGCCGCCGAGGGCGTGGAAGCCGCGGCAGCGCCTGCGGAGGGCGAAGCCCCGGCCGCCGGCGAGGCGGCCAAGGCCGAAGCCGGGAAGAAGCCCGAGGGAGCCGCAGCGCCGGCCAAGAAGTCCGAGGGTGGCAAGAAGTAGCCCGTTGCACCTCCGCGGGAGGCGCGCATGCTGCTCATCGTCGGCCTCGGCAATCCCGGCGCGGAATATGCCCGCCACCGGCACAATGTCGGGTTCGTCGCGGTGGATGCGATTCACGACCGCCACGGCTTCGGACCCTGGCGGTCGCGTTTCCACGGCCAGGTTTCGGAAGGAACACTTGCAGGTGTGAAGACGCTCCTCCTCAAGCCGGAGACGTATATGAACGACTCCGGCCGCGCAGTGGGCGCCGCGGCGCAGTTCTACAAGCTCGAGCCGGCCGATATCGTGGTCGTCCATGACGAGGTCGATCTCCCGCCCGGCAAGACCCGCATCAAGGCCGGAGGCGGCAGCGCCGGCCACAACGGTCTGCGCTCCGTCACCGGGCACATCGGCAACGACTACCGCCGGGTGCGGATCGGCGTCGGCCATCCCGGCTCAAAGGACATGGTGCATCTTCACGTTCTTCGCGATTTCTCCAGGGCCGACATGGAATGGCTGAAGCCGCTGATCGACGCGCTCGCCGAGCACGCGCCGCTCCTTGCCGAGCGCAAGGACAGCACCCTGGCCAACCGGCTGCATGCAGCGATCGCACCCGCGAGAACCGCGACCGCCGGCCCGCAAACGGTTTCCCCTGCAGCCGGAACGCCGCCCGCAGGGTCGACCTCGCCCGCGCCGGCAGCCGGGTCGGGACACGACGGCCCGTTGGCGCGCGGCTTGCGGCGGCTGTTCGGCGGCAAGGTCTCGGGCAAAGAATCATGAGCCGGCAAAGCTGAACGGCCGTCCCTCTCCTCACCGGATCCGGATCGATGGGCTTCAAATGCGGGATCGTCGGCTTGCCTAACGTCGGCAAATCGACTCTCTTCAATGCACTGACGCGGACGGCTGCCGCACAGGCAGCGAACTATCCTTTCTGCACGATCGAACCCAATACCGGCGAGGTGGCGGTTCCCGACCCCCGCCTCGACGCCATCGCGGCGATCGTCAGGCCGGCGGCCATCGTGCCGACCCGCATCTCCTTCGTCGACATAGCGGGGCTCGTGCGCGGCGCCTCGAAGGGCGAGGGCCTCGGTAACCAGTTTCTGGCGCACATCCGCGAAGTCGACGCGATCGTCCATGTGCTGCGCGCCTTCGAGGACTCCGACGTGACACATGTCGAGGGTCGCGTCGACCCGGTCGCCGACGCCGAAACGGTGAACACCGAACTGATGCTTGCCGACCTCGCAAGCCTCGAGCGCCGCGTCGCGCCTCTCCGCAAGAAAGCGCAATCCGGCGACAGGAATGCCGGGACCGAGGTCGCGCTGATCGACCGAACCGTCGCGTTGCTTGCGGAAGGTAAACCGGCCCGGCTTTCAGCGATCGGCAAGGACGAGGAACCTGCTTTCCGCGCGCTGAACCTCCTCACTGCCAAGCCGATGCTCTATGTCGCCAATGTCGACGAGGCCTCTGCCGCGTCCGGGAACCGCCACTCGGAGGCCATAGCGAAGATGGCGGAGGCGGAGGGCGCCGGCTTCGTCGCGATTTCGGCTGCCATCGAGGCGGAGCTCGCTCGGCTTCCCGATGCCGAGCAGAGGGAATTCCTCGCCACGCTCGGCCTGGACGAGCCCGGCCTCGACCGGCTGATCCGCGCAGGCTACGCCCTGCTCGGCCTGATCACATTCTTCACCGCCGGACCGAAGGAGGTTCGCGCCTGGACCGTCCCCCGCGGCACCAGGGCACCGCAGGCGGCGGGCGTCATCCACACCGACTTCGAGAAAGGGTTCATCCGCGCCCAGACGATTGCCTACGAGGACTTCATCCGCTTTGGCGGCGAACCGGGCGCACGCGATGCAGGTCGCGTCCGCGACGAGGGCAAGGACTATGTCGTCGCGGACGGCGACGTGATCCTGTTCAAGTTCAATGTTTAGCCGGCTTCACTGAAATTCCTTGGCCGGGATTCATGTCCTATGGCGTGGGTGGATCGAGCGGCTGGGTCTCCGCTTTCTTTTCCCACTCTTTCACATCCGGGTCGGCGAAAATGGTGTCGGCATACGACTTGCTGACGGAATCGAGTGGCACCCCGTAGGTGCGGAAGCGGAAGGCAACCGGCGCATACATCGCGTCGGCGATCGTGAAGCCGCCGAAGAGGAACGGCCCGCCATTCGCTCCGTATTTCTCGCGACATTCGCGCCAGATCGCCTTGACCCGCGCGATGTCCGCCGCCACGGCAGGTTCTTCCAGATCGACCGTGTGCCGCCCGGTCAGGTCCATCGAAAGGCTGTGACGCATGTGCGCGAAGCCGGAATGCATCTCCGCCGAGATCGACCGCGCCATGGCCCGCGCGGCCGGGTTCTCCGGCCACAGCTTCTTCTCGGGAAACAGTTCGGCCAGATACTCGCCGATGGCGATCGAATCCCAGACCTTGACGGTGCCGCCGGGCCGCTCGTGAACGAGCAGCGGCACGCGCCCGGTCGGGCTGACGGCGACCAGCCGCGCCTTGTCGTCCTTGAGCCGGTAGCGGATGAAGACGTCGGCGAACGGAGCGCCGGTTTTCTTCATTGCCAGCCAGCCACGCATCGACCAGGTCGAGACATTTGCATAGCCTGTATAAAGCGTGAATTCCGGCATCGTGCCCTCTCATGTTCCCTGGTCGAAGCTGTAGCCGAAAGCCTCGATGTCGGCGGCATAGACCTTCGCCACGATCTCGGCGGTCGCGTCGTCAAAGAAGGTGCGATAATCCCGCCTGTCCGGCGAAACGTTGACGGCCGGCAGCGGCTCTTCGCGTCCGAAGATTCTGCGGCTGACTTCGGCGAAATCGGCGGCTAGGTTCTCGTAACGGAGCAGCCGGTCCACGATCGGTTTCCCATCGGCAGATCGGACATAGCTCACCTGCGGGTCTATCTGGCGCGTCTGCATCGGCCCGTGGTGCCAATCGACCAGGTCACGGATGAAGCGGTCGAACGGATACCCGCGCGCCTGTGCCATGTACTTGTAACTTGAAACGATTCGCGCCCATGGATTGCGGACGACAGCGAACTTGAAGAACGCATCGAACTCCTGCGCCGTGACGTGGCCGCACGAAACATACTCCCTCGCATAGAGATGGGCGAGGCGCGGCGGCCCCTTCGCGGGATCGGAATTCTGACGCAACAGCAGCGGCGCCCGCGTTTCCCAGGTCAATCCATGCGCGCGCAGGAATACAGTCTCTATGCTTTGCCCGCCGGTCTTCGGGATATGGACGAAGATTGTGCGATATTTGCGGGAAAGCATGAGCGCGTCCGGAACGTTGCGCTTCCCGTCTAGACGATCGGTGCGGCTGTTGCCAACCGGCGCGTTGCAAATGCGACCCCGTGCCGGTTGCCGCGAAGGCCGGGCTGCATTATGCCCGTCCGGCAGGACTGGCATGCGCATCTCCCACCGGCACAGATTTGTCTTCTTTTCCAGCCCGAAGACGGGATCGGAGAGCGTCCGCGCGCTGCTCGATCCGCTGAGCGACATTCGCGACGTGCCATTCGCGCTGACGCGGCCCGATTTCCCCTTCTACAGCCACATCAGGCCCATCGAGATGCGGGCGGCATTCTCCCGTTTCGGCTGGAAGTACGACGACTATTACCGATTCGTGTTCGTCAGGAATCCGTGGTTGCGACTGGTCTCCCTCTACCGCTACCTTCTGCGGAGCGACCTGCCGCAAAAGCCTTCGTTCGCCGACTGGCTGAAGGCGAGCCGCCCGGACGGAACGGGCGGCGGCGGACCCGACCACGTTCGCTGGCTCAAATACGGAACCTATTCGCTCGCGGCATTCGCCGGCGACGGCACCGGGCGCCTGCTGGTCGACGATGTGTTCCGTCTGGAAGACATCGCGGAGCTGCCCGACCGGCTTCGCGTTCGAGGCATTCCCCTCCCCCCGGACGCAGGCGTCCCCTGGGTGAACCGGACCCGGGAGCCGGCAAGCCTCGCGAAGTACTACACGCCGGAGCTGATCCGGCTCGTTGGCGAGCGGTATGCGGCCGAGATCGAGAGGTTCCGCTACACCTATCCGGGATGACGCAGCGCGGGCGTTCGCCTCAATGCCCCGCGAAGCTCACCAGCGTGTGGACGTTCACCCCCTTTGCCCGCAATCGCTCCGCCCCTCCGAGGTCGGGCAGGTCGATCACGAATGTCGCCGCCACCACCTCGCCGCCGGACCGGCGGATGAGCTCGATCGCTGCCTCCGCCGTGCCGCCGGTGGCGATCAGATCGTCCACCAGCAGCACGCGGTCGCCCTGATGGATCGCGTCGGCGTGGATTTCTATCGTGTCGACGCCGTATTCGAGACTGTATTGCTGGCCGATGGTCTTCCACGGCAGCTTGCCCTGTTTGCGGATGGGCACGAAGCCGCGGCCAAGTTCGTGGGCGACCGCACCGCCCAGAATGAATCCCCGCGCCTCGATGCCGGCGACGTGAACGATGCTCGCATTGAGGAAGGGCAGCAGAAGCCCGTCCACCGCCGCCCGCAGGCCGCGCGCATCGGCAATCAGCGTGGTGATGTCGCGGAAGAGAATGCCCGGCTTCGGATAGTCGGGAATCGTCCGGATCAGCTTTTCAAGATCGACGCCGCTTGAGCCCATAGCGCCAGAATCGCACCTGCCGCGGGAAGTACAGCGAGTATAGGCAACATCCCGACCTGCCCCGCAAGCCTGCGCCGCAACGCCGCCCCTTCTGTTGCCCGCCCGATCGGCGCATGCTGGCACGTGGGCAGAGCCGACATCATGACCGACAGAGAGACCGCTTCCGGCGCGCAGCGCACCGTGCTCACCGACATCGATATCCCGTTCGGCCGGCTGGTGGCCATCTTCATCAAACTCGGCCTGGCCGCGATTCCGGCCGCAATCGTCGTCGCAATCGTGTGGGGAATCATCGTGCTCATGCTCACGGCGATCTTCGGCGCCGGCATGTGGGGCACCGGAATGTTCGGCATGATGGGAAGGGGGATCTAGGCCGCCCTTTTGCGCAGGTCAGTGCGCCTTCGACCAGACGCGCCGCTTGGTGAGGTACATCAGCCCGGCAAATACGATCAGGAAGATGCCGACCTGGAAACCGATGCGCTTGCGGTCGACCAGCCGCGGCTCGGCGGTCCACATCAGGAACGCCGCCACGTCCCGCGCGTACTGATCGACGGTCTGCGGCGATCCGTCGGTGTAGGCGACCTGCCCGTCGGTCAGCGGCGGCGGCATCGCCAGCGCCGGCCCGCTTGCGAAATGCGGATTGTAGTAGGTGCCCTCCGTCACCGTGACGCCCGCGGGCGGGTCTTCGTATCCGGTGAGAAGCGCGTGAATGTAGTCCGGCCCACCCTCCTGGTACTGGGTGATGCTGTCGAGCAGGAACCAGGGGAAGCCGCGGCTGACGCCGCGCGCTTTCGCCATGAGCGACAGGTCGGGCGGGACTGCACCGTTGTTGACCGCAGCGGCAGCCTGATCGTTGGGATAGGGCGAGGGAAAATGATCGGATGGCCGTCCCCGCCGCTCGAACATCTCGCCCTGATCGTTGGGTCCGTCCTGAATCTGGTATTCGGCCGCCAGCGAACGCACCTGCGCCTCGGTAAACCAGGGTCCCGTCCGGTCGGCCAGCGCCCGGAAGGGAACGAGCTTCAGCGAATGGCAGGTGGAGCAGACTTCCCGGTAGACCTGGAAGCCCCGCTGAAGCTGTGCCGGGTCGTATTTCCCGAAGATCCCGGCGAACGACCACGATTGGGGTTCAGGCTTCTTGAGCGGATAGTGCGGCGTCGTCGCGGTCTCCCCAGCGCCGTGCGCCGCCAGCGCGCTGCTCTCCTGGGCGAGAGCGGGAACCGCCATTCCCGCAACCAGGAGCAGCGCAGCCAGCATTGTCCGGCGCTCGCCTCCGAAGATCGACGCCATCAGCTTCGTGCCCCTGTGCCCGCGCCCGCTGCCGCGGCAGGCCGCGGATTGAGCACCGACTCGCTGATGCTCGCGGGCAACGGCTTCGGCGTCTCGATCAGGCCGAGCAGCGGCATGATGATGAGGAAGTGGATGAAGTAATAGGCGGTCAGGATACGCGCCGCGACGACATAAATGCCCTCCGGCGGTTGCGAGCCGAGATAGCCGAGTCCGATGCCGACGATAACCAGCACCCAGAAGAACTGGCGGTAGAGCGGCCGGAACGTCGCGGAACGCACCTTCGAGGTGTCGAGCCACGGCACCAGGAACAACACCAGTATCGACGCCGCCAGCGCAATCACGCCGCCGAGCTTGGACGGGATCGCCCGCAGGATCGCGTAGAACGGCAGGAAATACCACTCCGGCACGATATGCGCGGGCGTCTTCAACGGATCGGCGGGTATGTAGTTGTCCGGGTGGCCGAGATAGTTGGGTACGAAGAACACAAACCACGCGAACACAATGAGAAAGATCGCGAGGGCGAAAGTGTCCTTTATGGAGTAGTAGGGGTGGAACGGCACCAGGTCCTGTTTGCTCTTCACCGAGATGCCGAGCGGATTGTTGTTGCCCGGCACATGCAGCGCCCAGATGTGGAGCGCCACCACGCCGGCGATGACGAACGGCAACAGGTAGTGCAGCGAGTAGAAACGGTTGAGCGTCGGATTGTCGACCGCGAATCCTCCCCACAGCCACGTGGTGATCGACTCGCCGACGATCGGGATCGCCGAGAAGAGATTCGTGATCACCGTCGCTGCCCAGAAGGACATCTGCCCCCAGGGCAGCACGTATCCAAGGAAGGCGGTCGCGATCATCAGCGCGAAGATGAGCACGCCCAGTATCCAGAGCACCTCGCGCGGCTCCTTGTAGGAGCCGTAGTAGAGGCCGCGCATTATGTGAATGTAGACGGCAGCGAAGAACAGCGAGGCGCCATTGGCATGGATGTAGCGCAGCAGCCATCCGTAGTTCACGTCGCGCATGATGTGCTCGATCGACGTGAAGGCGAGCGACGCATGCGGCGTGTAATGCATCGCAAGCACGACGCCGGTTACGATCTGCACCGCGAGCATGAAGATCAGGATGCCGCCGAACGACCACCAGTAATTGAGATTGCGCGGCGTCGGATACACGACGAACGAGCCGTGAACGAAGCTGAGCACCGGCAACCGGCTCTCGAGCCACTTCGCAAGGCGACGCTTCGGTTGATAGGCGGGACCGTGAAGGAGATCGTTCATGGCCGGTGCCTACCCGATCACGAGCTTGGTCTCGGAGGCGAACCGGTACGGCGGTATCGGCAGATTTTCGGGGGCTGGACCTTTGCGGATACGCCCGGCGGTGTCGTAGACCGACCCGTGGCACGGGCAGAACCAGCCGCCGTATTCGCCCTGCTGGCCGAGCGGCACGCAGCCGAGATGGGTGCAGATGCCAACCATGATCAGGAGATTCTCACGTTCCGGGGCGGCACGGTTTGCATCCGTGGCTTCTGGATTGCCCGCAAGGTTGGGATTGCGGGCATTGCGGTCCTTCAGTTCCCCGATCGGCACGGCCTTGGCCGCATCGATCTCCGCCTGTGTACGGTTGCGAATGAAAACCGGCTTGCCGCGCCATTTCACGGTAAGCGACATTCCGGGCTCGATCGCGGAAATGTCCACTTCGGTCGTGGCGAGCGCCAGCGCCGCGGCGTCCGGATTCATCTGGTCGATGAACGGCCAGACAGCGGCGAGTATGCCAACGCCGGCAACGGCCCCGGTCGCTATGTAGAGGAAGTCGCGGCGCGTCGGCTCCGCGGTTTCTGTGGCGGCCAAGGATCACCCCTCATCAGCTGGGCGGTACAGTCCGGAGTAACTGGAAACGATCCCGACCGCCGCTGCCCGGCCCCGGGAAGCGTGTTCCCGGCTCGAATTGGCGCGTTTGTTTAGCCAGCCCGCCGCACCCTTGTCCAGTGGACGGGGCGCGAATGCGCACATTGTCGCAACTCCCCGTGCGCCGGACCGGTACGCCTTCAGTCGCCGGCGGACGAAGGGCCGGGGGTATCGTTCGGCGGTGCGTCGGCAACGTGGAAGAAGCCCGGACCGGCCGAGGGCGGGCCGTCATAGCCCCGGCGATGGCTGTGAAAGACGAGCGCCATCAGACCGACACCGACGCCGACCGCGACCAGAATGCCGACGATCATGGCCAGCCAGCCGACCAGCGGCATGTGGAACCCACCGACCGCCGTAACCGACGACACCGCCCACCAAACGACGGCGGTGAGGATTCCGGCAAGCGCAACGATCAGGGCGGCGGTCTTCATTGGACAGGGCCTTGGGCGGGTGAAAGAGGCCCGGCGCGGCCTATATATGCCGTTCGGGGCAGGTCTGTAAGGCCGCGTGGCCGCCCCCTCTCTTTCCAGGAGGATGCCGTGAGCACCATGGAAGCTGCTGCCCGGACCGCCGCCCGCAGTCTCGTTCCCGATTCGACACGCCTCGGTCCGGTGCGCATTGCCGTGAGAGAGGCGGAGCGCGCTCTTTCCGTCTGGCGTGACCTCGTCGGTCTGACTGTGCTTGCGCGGGACGAGAGGACGATCTCGCTCGGCGCCGGCAATGTGCCTGTGATCGTGCTCGAAACCGGTGCGAAGCGGCCGGTCGTTCCCTACTCCGCCGGCCTCTATCACGTCGCCATCCATGTGCCGACGCGCAAGGATCTCGCCGTCGTCGTCGCCCGACTCTTCGCGCGGCGCTTCCGCAACGCGCCGACAGATCATCTCGTCACCGAGACGACCTATCTGTGGGATCTCGACGGCAACGGCATCGAAATGACCTTTGAGACTCCCTGGCGCGGAACGCTGGTTGCCGACGACATCGGATTTCGCGGCGTGACCAGGGAAGGCAGGACGCATTCCGGCCGCGAGCCGGTCGACCTCGACTCGCTTTTCGCCGAGCTCGGCCCTGAGGAGAACCTCGACGTGCCCCTCCCCGTGCGAACGCGGATCGGCCACATCCATCTCCATGTCGCCGATCTCGAAGAGGCGATGGACTTCTACAGCAACGTGCTCGGCTTCCGGCGACAGATGCTGAGCCCGAATTTCCGCATGGGCGACGTGACGGTGGATTTCCCGCCGCACATCGTGGCGTGGAACACCTGGGCAGGCGAAGGCGCGAAGCAGCCGCCGCCGGATTCGGCGGGCCTGCGCTGGTTCACCATTCGGCTTCCGGACACCAGATCGCTTGGCGAGATGCATGCGCGCCTCCGGACGGCTGGCGCACCGGTGAGCGCTCTCGGCAACAGCGCCTTCGAGACGGAAGACCCGTCGGGCAACCGGATCAGGGTCGAACTGGCGGGCTGACTACTCCGCCGCCTGTGCCTGATCTTCCACCCCGATGAAGCCGCCGGACTGCCGGCTCCACAGTGCGGCGTAGAGACCGTTCGCAGCAAGCAGCTCCGCGTGCGAGCCGGTTTCGACAGCCGGCCGCGGTCGAGCACCACCAGCCGGTCCATTGCCGCGATCGTCGACAGCCGGTGCGCGATGGCGATCGCCGTCTTCCCCGCCATGAGCCGATAGAGCAGCGCGGTTACGACGCCCATTCGGGGAGCGTGATCGCGGATGAACTCGTCCGCATGCGCGAGCTTCGGCCAGAACCCCTTGTGCGGCGCGTCGCGCCCGTCCATCGGGTAGGGGTCGACAAGAGTCTCGAAGCGTCGGAACGCGGGCGCGTTTCTGGCTCATTTTCCGGCGGAAGAACGGTGAACCGGAAGAAAGCCCGCGCAGCGGCTATTTTCGCGCCTCGTCATAGGCGACGCCGGTTATCTCCAGCTCGATATAGGTGAAGTCGCCCTCGGCGAGCTTCCACACGCCCTTGCCCCTGGTCGGCAGATTGAGACCGTCGAACTCGCCATAATCGGTTATCGGCGTCTCCCACGTCTCCAGCCGCTTCGTGTCGGTGCTGTAGCGAAGCGCCCGGAAGTTCACCGGCCGGCCCTGTTCGTCGAGGAAGAAGGTTCCGGTGACGCTGATGCCGCGGTCGGTGATCGTGGCGACGGCCGCCGTACCGTCGATCGCCATCCAGCGCACGTTGTCGCCCACGAACGCCGCCGGAAACCACATCATCTCGTTGAGGTAACGCATCAGGCCTGCGGCGCGCAGCTCCTTGCCCGCGAGGTCGGCGACAGGCGCAACGCCGAGCATCTTCATGCGGATGCTCGCCTCTCCGCCGAGATACTCGTCCCGGCCGAACACCATCGCACCCGCGCGCCGCGGGAACCACGCCCGCCACACGAACGCAGGCGGATCGGTCGAATAGAGCTCCTCGGCTTCCATCTCCATCCAGGCGGCATCGGGTGAGGAGCGAATCCGCCCCCGCTGCCCGATCCGGACGAGCGCGGGAATCGGCTTGCCGATGACGCCCGACCACTTGAGATACCGCTGCACCCGCTCCGGCAGGTGGGCAATCGACTCGGGCGTCACAATTTGCCCTCCGGAGCCGGCTTCCGCCTCAAGCCGCCGGATATCGGCCTCGATTGAGCGGTTGAAAAGCCAGTATGCGCCCGAGACCCAAAGGCCGGCCGCGACAACGGCACCCAGCGCCACCATGATGATCGGAGACATGGGCGCGGACTATAAGGGATGCCGCCAGGCCGCAATTGACGCGGCGCAAGAAGATGACGGACCACGATGACCGAAGGAATCGCAGAACGCCAGCAACGTGCCTCCGCATGGTTCGCGGAGCTGCGCGACCGCATCGCCGGGGAGTTCGAGCGTCTCGAGCGCGAGCTGCCTGGGGAAGCCGGGCTCGCGGACCGGGCGCCCGGACGCTTCGAACGCACGCCGTGGAAGCGCACGGACGAAACCGGTGCCGACGGCGGGGGCGGCACGATGGCCATGCTGCGCGGCCGCGTCTTCGAGAAGGTGGGCGTTCACGTCTCGACCGTGTTCGGCACCTTCTCTCATGAATTCCGCAGCCAGATACCGGGCGCGGAGGAAGACCCGCGCTTCTGGGCCAGCGGCATCTCGCTGATCGCTCACCCGCAGAACCCGAACGTGCCCGCCGTGCACATGAACACGCGCATGGTCGTCACGACGCGGACATGGTTCGGCGGCGGTGCCGACCTCACCCCGGTCCTCGATCGCAGGCGCACGCAGGACGACCCGGACACGATCGACTTCCACGCCGCCATGAAAGAGGCGTGCGAGAAGCATCCCGGCATCGACTATTGGGCATTCCGCAAATGGTGCGACGAATACTTCTTCCTGAAGCACCGCAACGAGCCGCGCGGCGTCGGCGGCATCTTCTACGACCACCACGCCAGCGGCGACTGGGAAGCCGATTTCGCCTTCACGAAGGACGTCGGCCTCGCCTTCCTCGAAATCTACCCGAAGCTCGTGCGCCGCAATTTCGCGACGCCGTGGACGGAAGCCGACCGCGAGGAGCAGCTCGTCCGCCGCGGCCGCTATGTCGAGTTCAACCTGATCTACGACCGCGGCACGGTGTTCGGCCTCAAGACCGGTGGCAATGTCGACGCGATCCTCTCCTCAATGCCGCCCGTGGTGAAGTGGCCGTAAATGTCACGCCGGGGCGGTCCCGGCCGGAGCATCCGATATTACCGCCCCCGCCGCCTCGCTTGCGCAGCCTTCACATTGATGTCGGTGCCGAAGACCTTGTCCCAGAAGCCGGAGCTGACGCCGAAATTTCCGTGGTCGTCGAAATATATGGTGTAGCGCGTGGCGGCGCTTGAGCCGGTAGCCATAGCTGTCCGGCCGCACCTCCCAGTGATGCACCATGTGATGGACGGTCACATACCACATGTAGCCGACCATGATGCCGGCAGAGAGGCCGCTCATCGTCACGAAGTCGAGCATCAGGTAGAGCGGAACCAGAACGCCGCCGCCGATGACGATGAAGCTGAGCCAGGTCGGCGTTCCGATGAGCGCCTTCTCGTCGTCGTGGTGCGCCTCGTGCATTTCGCGAATGTACGGGACGCGATGGAGCACGAACCGGTGGAGGATATATTCGGCGAAGGTCCACACGCCGAGGCCGATGGCGAAGCACACGACCCAGGTGCCCACGATCGCCCGCGAAGGATGCGCGAGCGCCGTCGCGCCCAGTCCCACCGCCATAAGCGGATAGATGACGAAATCCCCGTAGTAGCTGTAACGGCTGATGCGCACGCGCCGCCTCCCTGCTCCCAATTTCCCGCCCAGGGGGTCGATTCTTGAAGACCGGCGAGACCTCGCCGGCCCGATTTGTGGCCGGATGCTAACAGAGACGAGGGCGAGGCTGAACGCCCTCCCTCGCGGTTTTGTTAACGCCTGTGAGCAGCCTCGACGGCCTGTTTGAGCCGGACCTTCAACGCCTCGCTATCCGGTTGAAAATCCTGCTCGATCCACCACGCTTCGAGCGCATTGAGGAGCGCGCCGACCGCCGGTCCGGGGGTAATCCCGAGCGCGGTGACATGGGAGCCGCGAATCGGAAAGACGGGCACCGTCCACCGGTCTGGAAATTCGTGCAGCCGCTGTACGCGCGAATCGGGCCCACTCCGGGCGGCAGCCAGAAGGAGTCCGTCGCGGAAGGCCTCGGACCCGAAGCGGTAGATCGCCGCCCGCGTCTCGCGCTCATTGAGGTCGAGACGCACGGCCGCGGCAGCGGCCAGCGCGGCGCTCATGCGGCTTCGTTCCGGATTCGACAGCCGCATGCGAAGCGCAAGGCGCTCGACGTCTTCCTCGATGCGGCAGCCGAGGGCAACCAGTCGGCGCGCAAACACGGGCTCCACGCCCACCGCCGCCTCCGCCTCCGCAAGCTTGCGAAAGCGGGCGAGATACCCGACGCCAGCGAGCACGACCGGCAGTATGCCGGCATCCTGCATGATCTCCAGCGTGGCAGGAGCCGCCGGCGCCACGACAAGCTTGCGCATTTCCTGCCCGATTCGCTCGGCGGAAAGCTCGCGCACGCCGTTTCGGGCACGGATGCATGCACCGAGACCCGCCCGGTCGAGCGCTCCGCGTTCGAGTTGGGCGTGAAAACGGAAGAACCGGAGGATTCGCAGACGGTCTTCGAGGATCCGCCGGTCGGCGTCGCCGATGAACCGCACATGCCGCGCCACGATGTCCGGATATCCGCCGACCGGATCGTGGACCGTACCGTCGGCCGACACGAAGAGCGCGTTGATGGTGAAGTCGCGCCGCCGTGCATCGTGCTCCCAGCTCCGGCCGAAGCGCACCACCGCGCGCCGTCCGTCCGTCTCTATGTCCTCGCGGAGCGTCGTCACCTCGAATGCGCGCCCATGCGAGACGAGCGTGACCGTCCCGTGGTCGCGCCCGGTTGGTACCGATCTCACGCCGGCCGCGGCGGCCCGCTTCTCCACGACATCGGGTGTCGCGGTGGTGGCGAAGTCGACTTCGGTGACAGGCACTCCCATCAGCGCATTGCGCACCGCACCGCCGGCGATCCGTGCTTCCTCGCCGTCGCGGTCGAGAAGCGCGAATATCGCCGCCACCGCGGGTGCCCTCAACCACTCGGCTCCGGCAAGCGACGGAAGAGTCATCGGGAAACAGTCCCGTTCATTTGAACTCGCCCGGGATGAGCTTGCCGTCCTGCACGGTCGCAGGCCGATAGCCCTGACCCGGCGCCGCTGCCGTGAAGTGAATGACGGTGACAAGTCCGAGGACCATCAGGACCGCGCCGGCAATTGAAAGAAGGCCGAGGACTTTCACCGGCCAGTCGGAGCCGCGCGTCGCGGTGCCGCGCGTGGCGAGCAGCCAGATGCCGTAGGCGATGAACGGCAGCGCGAAGAACAGCGCGTTGAAGGCGACAATGCGTGCCATCAGCCGTAAACTCTTTCGTAGAGCGCGCGGATGATTCCCGCCGTTGCACCCCAAATATATCGGTCGCCGAAAGGCATCTCATAGAAGTTGCGCACTGCACCGCCGAGGACACGGCTGCCCACGCGGTGATTTTCGGGATTCATCAGGAAAGAAAGCGGCACTTCGAACGCATCCGCGACCTCGGCAGGATTGGGCGTGAGCGCATGGTCTGGCTCAACCCGCCCGACAACCGGCACGACCCGGAAGCCCGTGCCGGTAAGATAGGCGTCGAGATAACCGACGAGGCTGACCGAGAACCGCGGCAGCCCGATTTCCTCCTCGGCCTCCCGCAGGGCCGTCGCCGCAGGCCCGCCATCGTCCGGACCGATCTTGCCGCCCGGAAAGGCGATTTGGCCGGAGTGGTCCTTCAGCGAAACTGTGCGCAAAGTGAGAATAACGGCCGCCTGTGGCTGCCGGGCCACGACCGGCACGAGCACGGCCGCGTTCCTGTACCGGATGTCAGGCGGCGGCTCGAAACCGGGGTTGAGCCGATGATCGCCGGAAACGGCATCCATCGCGGACGGTGGCATGGATCTGAGGCGCGCCGCCGCCCGCCGGAAGAACGCTTCCGGCGCAAACGGATCCTCGGAAGACTTGCCGGTCATGGTGACGCGAGGGATGCGCGACTTTGGCCGCCGACGCAACATCCGGCGGCCGTTCGCCGTCGCCGCCGGAGCCCCCGGCCACGGATTTGCCCCCTTTCGCCGGATTCAATCCGGAGATTGGCCAATCGCCGATTTGTGAAGCTTGTCCGCGGCCGCCGGGGCCGGAAGCGGCTGACGGTTGAACGGGCGGCATGCCATGATCGGCGTGGAGCGGGTGGCGAATCGGCTGGAGGCCGCGTGACGTCGCCCTGGAGATGTGGAAGGCCATGAGCGCTATCAACCGTACTGCCGCCCTGCCCGATTCCGACGCGGTCGTTGCCGAGGCCGACGCCGCCGTCGCACTCGTCGCCGAAGCGCGAAAAGCGATCGGCAAGGTGATCTACGGCCAGGACACCGTCGTCGACGAAGCCCTGATCGCACTCCTTGCTGGGGGGCATGGCCTGCTGGTCGGCGTGCCGGGCCTGGCAAAGACGAAACTGGTCGAGACGCTGGGGACGGTGCTCGGTCTCGACGCGCGCCGGATCCAGTTCACGCCGGATCTCATGCCGTCCGACATCCTGGGCTCCGAGGTGCTCGACCAGGCGCCGGACGGCAGCCGGAGCTTTCGCTTTCTGCGCGGGCCGATTTTCGCGCAGCTGCTGATGGCGGACGAGATCAACCGCGCCAGTCCCCGCACGCAGTCGGCGCTCCTTCAGGCGATGCAGGAGTACCATGTGACGATTGCCGGCGTGCGCCACGACCTGCCGGCGCCGTTCCATGTTCTCGCGACCCAGAACCCGCTGGAGCAGGAAGGCACTTACCCGCTCCCCGAGGCACAGCTCGACCGTTTTCTCCTCCAGATCGACGTCTTCTATCCGAATCTCGATGCGGAGCGCCGGATGCTTTTCGAGACCACCGGCGAGCGCGAGCCGATCGCCGAACGGGTCATGACCGCCGACCAGCTCCGCTCGATCCAGCGGCTGGTGCGCCGTCTGCCCGTGGGCGAATCTGTGGTTGAGGCGATCCTGGCATTGGTCCGCTCCGCCCGCCCGGACGCCGGCGACAAACGCTTCGCCGAAGCGATCTCGTGGGGACCCGGACCGCGGGCCAGCCAGGCCCTGATGCTGGCGTGCCGCGCCCGCGCGCTGATCGGCGGCCGTTACGCGCCATCGGTCGACGACGTGCTCGCTCTCGCCGAGCCCGTGCTGCAGCACCGGATGGCTCTTTCCTTCGCCGCGCGGGCGAACGACCTCACCGTCCGCACCGTGGTCGCCGAGCTGAAGGCAAGGATCGGCTGACGATGGCCGCCGGAGCGCCGAAGGAAACCGCCGCGCCCGCACGTCGAGCCCTGACCGAAGCAAAGGGCCTGGCGGAGAGCCTGCCCGACCTGCTGGTGGAGGCCGAACGCGTCGCCACGACTGTCCTTGCCGGTTGGCACGGCCGCCGGCGGAGCGGGCCCGGCGAGACGTTCTGGCAGTTCCGCACCTTTATCCCCGGCGAGGCCGCTTCCGGCATCGACTGGCGCCGCTCAGCACGCGACGAGCAGCACCTCTATGTGCGCGAACGCGAATGGGAAGCTGCACACACCATATGGCTCTGGGTTGATCTGTCGGTGTCCATGAACTTCCGCTCGCGCCTCGCCGGAGCGTCGAAACGCGACCGTGCAGTGGTGCTGCTTCTGGCGCTGTCCGACCTGCTGGCGGCTGCCGGCGAGCGCGTGGGGCTCCTCGGCGCAGGCGCGCCGGTTCTTTCCCGCAATGCTGCCGAACGGCTGGCGGGAACGCTCGCGCACCTCGACGCGCCGCCGGAGATCGACACCCACGCCCTTCGCCGTTTTACCGACGTGATTCTCTTCGGCGATTTCCTCGACCCTCAGCCGGAGCTTGAGAAGAAGTTCGGCGCCATCGCCCGCGCCGGTTCGCGCGCCCATCTGGTGGAGGTGTTCGATCCGGTCGAGGAAACGTTTCCCTATACGGGACGGACTGAGTTCCGCGATCCGGAGACCGGCCAGCGGCATCTTGTCGGCCGCGCCGAGGAATACCGGGAGGACTACACCGGACGCCTGACGCTCCATCGCGCCTGGATCGACGACTATTGCCGCCGGCTCGACTGGACCCATTTGATCCACCGGACAGACAAGCCCGCGACGGCACCGCTGCTCGCTCTGCACGCGCGCCTTGCCGATCGCGGCGACCGGCTGCTTGGAGGACGCGCCGCATGATCCCGATCGCGTTTGCCGCTCCGGCCGTCCTTGCCGCGCTGGTGCTGCTGCCGGCGATCTGGTGGCTGCTGCGGATCACACCGCCGCGGCCGCGACAGGAGGCCTTCCCGCCCACACGGCTGCTTCTGGAGATCGTGCGCAAGCAGGAGACGCCGAACAAGAGCCCCTGGTGGCTGACAACCCTTCGGCTCGTACTCGCCACGCTCGTGATCCTCGCGCTGGCCGGCCCGATCCTGCGCCCGGCCAGCGACGCGCTGCCCGGCGAACGCGGCACGCTGCTTCTTGTGGTGGACAATGGCTGGGCCTCGGCCGGGCGCTGGCAGGAGATTGCCGATACCGCCAGACGGATCGTCGCGCGGGCGGGCGACAGCAACCGCCCCGTCGCCCTCGTGGCGGGCGCGGACGACGTCGCCCAGCCGATGGCGCCTGCCGAAGCGGCGACGGTGGCGAAGTATCTTGAGGCACTCCAGCCCCGGCCATGGCCGGAAGACCGTGCACGCCTGATCCCCGCATTGACGACGATCGCGCGCGACGCCTCCTTCGGCGGCGTGGTCTGGCTGTCCGGCGGACTTGGAAGCCCGGACGCACGCGAGTTCGTGTCTTTCCTCAACGACGTCGTCCGCGCGCCGGTCACGGTATATGACGACCGGCGAGGCGTCCTCGTCGGGCTGACGCCGCCCGAGACCGGGATCGACGCGCTCAGCGTGCCTGTCATCCGGCGCGACGCCGGCGCGGGTGCCGCCGGGCTCATCCGGGCACTCGACCTCCAGGGACGGGCCATCGGAGAAGCGACCTACAACTTCGGTCCCGGCGAACGCCGTACCGCGGCGGCACTGACCCTGCCGCTCGAGCTGCGGAACGAGATCGCCAGGGTCGAGATAGCGGGCGAGCATAGTGCCGGTGCCGTGCAGTTGCTCGACGAGCGGTTCCGCCGCCGGCTGATCGGCCTCCTCTCGGGGGAAACGGCTGATATCGCGCAGCCCCTGCTCTCGCCGCTCTACTACATCACGCGAGCCGTGCAGCCCTTCGCCGATATTCGCGAGCCGTCGGAACCCGCGGTCGCCACTGCCGTGCCGGAGCTGATCGATGCCGGTGTGTCGGCGATCGTACTCGCCGACATCGGCACAATGACCCCGGATGTCGAGGAGAAGCTCCGCGCCTGGGTGGAGGACGGCGGCACGCTGATCCGGTTTGCCGGGCCGCGCCTCGCCGCCGCGCAGGATACCCTCACGCCCGTGCGTCTGCGGCAGGGCGACCGCACGCTCGGCGGCAGCCTGTCATGGGAGACGCCGCAGGCACTGACCGCCTTCTCGTCGAACGGACCGTTCGCCGACCTTCGCGTGCCCGACGACGTGGTGGTAACGCGCCAGGTGCTCGCCGAACCCGACGGCGACCTCGGCGACCGGACCTGGGCCGCGCTGGCCGACGGCACTCCGTTGATCACCGGCGCTTCGATGGGCAAGGGATTGATCGTCCTGTTCCATGTGACCGCCAATACGAGCTGGTCGAACCTGCCGCTCTCGGGAGCCTTCGTCGAGATGCTTCGCCGTGTCGTCGCCTTCGCGGCAGCACCTGCGAAAGCGGCACGTGCCGAGGCGGGTGGGGCACCCGCGCTGTTGCCCGCATACCGGATGCTCGACGGGTACGGACGTTTCGTGGCGCCGGGGAGCGAAGCGCCGCCGCTGCCCGCCGACCTGCCCGAGACCGCCGCAAGCGCCGCGCATCCGCCCGGCCTCTACGGCAGCGAGGACGGGTTCCGCGCCATGAATCTGCTTGCCTCCGACTCCGAACTGATCCCGCTCGACACATCGGGCCTGACCGGCGCTACGCGAGTCGCCTACCCGAGCGAGGCACCGACACCGATCGGACCCTATCTACTCGGCATTGCCCTCCTCCTGCTGCTGATTGACGCGCTCGCCGTGCTCTGGCTCGCCGGCGCCCTCCAGCCGCGCCGTGCGACGGCTGCAGCGGCGACGGTCCTGGCAGCAGGATTGGCTTTCGCAATGCCGGTGCATGGGCTTCGCGCCGACGAAGCCGCCGACCGCTTCGCGATGGAAGCGGAGAACGAGACGCATCTTGCCTACGTCGTCACCGGCAATGCCGCGATCGACAATGTGAGCCGGGCGGGTCTGAAAGGCCTGTCGCGCGTGCTGGCCGAGCGCACGGCGCTTGAACCCGGGGAGCCGATGGGCGTCGATCCGGCGCGCGACGAGCTCGCCTTCTTCCCCCTCCTCTATTGGCCGATAGATCCCGACGGCGAGATTCCGTCGCCCGCCACCATGGCGCGGATCGATGCGTACATGAAGCAGGGCGGCTCGGTCCTGTTCGACACGCGCGACGAGCTCGACCGCTCGACCGGAGTGACCGGCTTCAGCGGAACGACCGCAGGCGAGCGCCTCCAGGCCATGCTCGCCAATCTCGACATTCCGCCGCTGGAACCCGTACCGGCCGATCACGTGCTGACAAAGGCCTTCTATCTCCTGAACGATTTTCCGGGCCGCTATGCAGGCGGACCGCTCTGGGTCGAGGCGTCCGCACCCGAGGAAACGCCGAGCAACCGGCCGGCGCGCGCCGGCGACGGGGTGACGACGATTCTCATTACATCGAACGATTTCGCCGCCGCGTGGGCGATCGACGACAGCGGCGGGTATCTCTTCCCGACCGTGCCGCCCGATCCGCTGCAGCGCGAGCGTTCCTACCGCACCGGCATCAACATCGTGATGTACACGTTGACCGGCAACTACAAGGCCGACCAGGTACACGTGCCGGCGCTGCTGGAAAGACTGGGGCAGTAGCGTGAACTGGTCGGTGTGGTTCGACCCTGTCTTGCCGGTATGGTTCACAGCCGTGCTGGGCCTCGTCGGCCTGGCGCTGCTCGGCATCGGTGTCTTGCGTCGCGTGCGCGGCACGCTCGTGCGGCTCGCCGCGTTCGCCGCGCTCGTCCTCGCGCTCCTCAATCCGGCGATCCTGCGCGAGGACCGCGAACCGCTGCCGACCGTGGTCGCCATGGTGGTCGACGAAAGCCCGAGCCAGACGCTCGACCGCCGCGCCGAGTCCACCGCCGCCGCGCGCGAAGGCCTGACGGAGCGGCTCGCCTCGTTCCGCAATGTCGAGGTCCGCACCGTGGAGGCGGGCGGCCCGACCGGCGGCGTGCGAAGCGACGGCACCGAGCTTTTCGGCGCGCTCCGCACGGTGCTGGCCGACGTGCCGCCCGATCGTGTGGGCGCGATCCTCATGCTCACCGACGGTCAGGTGCACGATGCACCGGCCGGCCGGCCGGAATTCGTTGCCGGCGCCCCGGTCCATACGCTGCTTTCCGGTCACGACGACGAGTTCGATCGCCGCGTCGTCATCGACGCCGCGCCGCGTTTCGGAATCGTCGGCGAACGGCAGACGATCGTCTATCGTGTGCTCGACGAGGGCGCCGCCCGCAGTGCGGGGACGGTCGCCGTCACGGTGACGCGCGATGGCGAACCGCTGGCGCGGGAGCTCGTGACGCCGGGAGAGCCGTCGCGCCTCGAGGTCGACATTACGCACGGCGGCCCGAACATCCTCGAATTCGAGGCCGAACCGCTCGCCGGCGAGCTGACACCGATCAACCACCGCGCCGTCGCGGAGATCGCGGGCGTGCGCGAAAACCTCCGGGTGCTGCTCGTTTCCGGCGAACCTCACGCCGGCGAGCGCACATGGCGGAACCTGCTCAAATCCGATGCCTCGGTCGACCTTGTCCACTTCACCATTCTGCGCCCGCCCGAAAAGCAGGACGGTACGCCGATCAACGAGCTGTCGCTGATCGCCTTTCCGACTCGCGAGCTGTTTTCCGAGAAGATCGACCAGTTCGATCTCATCATCTTCGACCGCTATGCCCGGCGCGGCGTGTTGCCGATCCTCTACTTCGACAACATCACCCGCTACGTGCGCGCCGGCGGCGCGCTGCTTGTGGCAAGCGGCCCCGACTACGCCGGCGACGCCAGCCTCTACTACACGCCGCTCGCCGACGTGCTCCCCGCGGAGCCGACCGGCGAAGTGATACGGAAGCCCTACCGCGCAAGGATCTCGGCCGCGGGCGCGCGCCACCCGCTCACGCGGGGCTTGCCCGGCTCTGACGCCGATCCTCCCCGCTGGAGCCGCTGGTTTCGCGTTGTGGGCATATCGCACGCCCGCGGCAACATTGTCCTGGACGGCCCGGACGATCGCCCCTTGCTCATCCTCAACCGCGAAGGCGAAGGACGGGTCGGCATGCTGCTTTCCGACGACGCCTGGCTATGGGCGCGCGGTTATGAGGGCGGCGGCCCGCATGTCGACCTGCTGCGTCGGCTCGCGCATTGGCTGATGAAGGAACCCGACCTGGAGGAAGAGGCGCTCCGCGCTTCCGCAAGTGGCACCGATCTCACGATCGAACGCCAGACGATGGCAGATACCGTCGGCGAAGTGACCGTACGCGCACCCTCCGGCGCGACACGCAGCCTGACGCTCGCGGAGGCTGCGCCCGGGTTGTGGCGAACGCGGATCGTGGCCGACGAGCTCGGCCTCTGGCGCGTCGAACAGGGAGACAGAAGGGCCTTCGCAAGCGTCGGCCCCGCGAACCCGCGCGAGTTCACCGACGTGCGCTCGACCGCCGAGCGCCTGACTCCGGTGGCCGAGGCGACCGGCGGCGCCGTGATGCGCATGGCCGACGCGGCCGGGACGCTCGATCTGCCGCGGCTCGTGCCCGTCCGCAGCGGCAGCACCTTCGCCGGCAACGGATGGCTCGGCATCCGCATGAGCGAAGCGAGCGTGCTCAAGGGCGTTGACCGAATTCCGCTCTTTGCCGGCTTTCTCGGCCTGGCGCTGATCCTCGGCGCCGTCGCCGCCACCTGGTACCGCGAGGGACGGTAGAGACGCGCGAAACGACCCGTCCGGCAGCCGCCCGGCGGTTCGGAGAGAAGTGACTGTATCGGCGGTCACCCCCGGCAAGATCAGGTCCAGCGCACAGCGCTGCCGCCCAGTCCGTCGAGTGCATCCGGCGTGAGCGGCGCGACGAGGATGCGCGCGGGATCGACCGGGCCAGGCAGCCGGATCGTGCCCGGTGCGACCTGCTGGAAACCGAGCGGGCCGTAATAGGGAAGATCGCCGACAAGCATCACGGCCTTGTGGCCGTTCTTCCGCGCGGCATCGAGCGCCGCGCGCACCAGCGCCTTTCCTGCACCGCGCCCCGTCCAGTCGGGCCGCACCGCAAGCGGCCCGAGGAGAAGCGCCGGACGCCCGCCGATGCGGATCGGCGTCACCCACACGGACCCGATAACCGATCCATCTGAAACGGCGACGAAAGACAAACTCGGATCCGGCGGCACGCCCTCGCGCAAGCGGTACGCCGTCCGCGCGAAGCGGCCGGGCCCGAAGGCGATATCGTGAAGAGCATCGACGGCTGTGGCATCGGCCGGAACGATCGGCCGGATATCGAAGGAATTGGCGCTCATGCGGCAGGGTCTCGCCTTGTGGATTTGCGAACGGCCCGCCGGGTCAAGGCCTCAGTGGCGCTGCGCGTCGAGGCACAACCGGCGGGCGACGGCGGGCGACATGCGGTCGCCTCGTCCTGCTCGTCGTCGCATGCGCGTCAACCTGCTCATGGCGCCGCGCGGATAGCACGGAGAACCGCCTTCGTGCAAACCTGGCTGGCGCACCCTCCGGCTATTCCCTACAAGCGGCCGCGGGCGGACGGCCGCCCGAACGAGGAAAGGCGAAGCATGGGTCTGCTTGTCGATGGCATCTGGAAGGACCGCTGGTACGATACCGACAAGACCGGGGGACGTTTCACGCGAAGCCTCGCGCGATACAGAAACTGGGTGACGCCCGACGGGCGCCCCGGTCCGACCGGCACGGGCGGCTTCGCCGCCGAGCCCGGGCGCTATCATCTTTATGTCTCGCCGGCCTGCCCATGGTCGCACCGGACGACGATTTATCGGGTGCTGAAGAAGCTCGAGCCGGTCGTCGGCATGAGCGTCGTCGATTTCCACATGGGCGAGCACGGGTGGGAGTTCTCCACGCGCGAAGGCGCCACGCCGGACACCGTCAACGGAGCCCGGTATCTCTATGAGATCTACCTGAAGGCCGATCCCCACTACACCGGCCGTGTAACCGTTCCGACGCTCTGGGACAGGAAGCGGGAAACGATCGTCTCGAACGAGTCGTCCGATATCATCCGCATGTTCGACACCGCCTTCGACGCCTTCACCGATGCGCGGATCGACGCGCGTCCGCCGGAGCTCGCTGACGAAATCGATACGCTGAACGCCAGAATCTACGAGACGGTCAACGACGGCGTTTACCGCGCCGGCTTCGCCACGACGCAAGAGGCTTACGAAGAAGCGTTCGCTGCGCTGTTTGCCACGCTCGACGAGCTCGATCGGCGCCTCGCCACGCGCCGCTATCTTTGCGGACCGCGGCCAACCGAGGCCGACTGGCGCCTCTTTCCGACGCTCGTGCGTTTCGACGCGGTCTATTACCTCCACTTCAAGTGCAATCTGCGCCGCATCGACGACTACCCCCACCTCTCCGGTTACACGCGCGACCTCTACCAGTACCCGGGTGTCGCCGGGACGGTGAACATGCGGCACATCAAGGGGCACTATTACACCAGCCACAGGACCATCAACCCGCACGGCATCGTGCCGCTCGGCCCGCTGCTCGATTTCGACGCACCGCACGGCCGGGAGAAGTTGGGGTGAGAGCGCATGCCGCCGCAGAGGGCGACTTGACTCCCTGATATGTTATAATATTACACTTCCGGGAACAGGGAGACGAGCAATGGGACAGGCTTTGAAACACGCGATTGCCGCAGGCCTCCTCGCGGCGATGAGCGTCGCCGCTGGCGCCGCCGACGGGAAACTGCAGATCGTCTCGGCCGAGAGCATGTACGGCGACATTGCCCGGCAGATCGGCGGCGACGCCGTCGCCGTCGTCAGCATCGTCGAGAACCCCGACCAGGATCCGCACCTCTTCGAGACGACGCCCTCTGTGGGCCGTGCGCTGGCGACCGCACGCATCGTGATCGTCAACGGCGCCGGCTACGACCCGTGGATGGAGGAACTTCTCGCTGCCCAGCCCGCCTCGGACCGAAAGGCGATCGTCGTGGCCGATCTTGTAAACGCCAGGCCCGGAGACAATCCGCATCTCTGGTATCGTCCCGCCGCAATTCCGGCGCTCGCGGAGGCTTTGGTAGAGGAGCTGGCCGCCGCCGATCCCGCCAACGCGAGTGCGTATGCGGCCCGCAAGCGCGCATTCCTCGACGCCTGGAAGGCGGTGGAGGAGCGCATCGCCGGGATCCGGGAGAAGGCCGCCGGCACAGCGGTAACTGCGTCGGAGCCCGTATTCGGCTACATGGCCGAGGCCCTCGGACTCGACATGCGCAACGAGCGCTTCCAGCTCTCCGTGATGAACGACACCGAGCCGAGCGCACGCGACATCGCGGCGTTGGAAGACGACCTCCGTACCGGCAGGGTCAAGGCTTTCATCTACAATCGGCAGGTCGCCGATCCGCTGACGGAGCGGCTGCTCGGTATCGCCAACCGCTCGGGCGTCCCGGTCGTGGGCGTTACCGAAACGCTACCCGCCGGCAAGACGATCCAGGACTGGATGCTGGAGCAGATCGACGAACTCGGACGCGCGCTGGGCGCGCCTTCCTCGTGAACGCTATCGAACTCGACCGCGTGACCCTGGCGCTCGGCGGGCGGGTGGTCCTCTCCGGAGTGACGCTCTCCGTCCGCGCCGGCGAATTCGTCGGCGTGCTTGGCCCGAACGGCTCCGGCAAGACAACGCTGATGAAAGCGCTGCTCGGCCTTGTGCATCCGGCCGCCGGCACCGTTCGCGTCTTCGGCGAACCGCCGCGGCGCGGCAGTTCTTCAATCGGCTACATGCCGCAAGCGCGCGGTCACATTCCCGACTTTCGTATCAGCGGGCGCGATTTCATCGGCGCCGCGGTCGACGGCGAACGGTGGGGACTGCCGACGTCGAAAGGAAAGGTGCGGGCGCGCACCGAAGCTGCGCTTGCCGCGGTTGACGCCCTGCATCTCGCCGAGCGGCCGATCGACGAAATGTCGGGTGGCGAACGGCAGCGCCTGCTGCTGGCCCAGGCGTTCTTCGGCGAGCCCAGGCTCCTTCTTCTCGACGAGCCGTTGATCGGCCTCGATCCGAGGAATCAGGGCCGCGTCGTCGATCTCGTCCGGTCGCTGGCGCGCCAGCGCGGCATCACCGTTCTCTTCAGCGCGCACGAACTGAATCGGCTCCTCGGCGCGATAGACCGCGTCCTCTATCTCGGCAACGGGCAGGCCGCCCTCGGAACGGTATCGGAAGTTGTCACTGCGCCCGTCCTCTCGCGCCTTTATGGCGCCGATATCCAGGTCGTGCGCGTCGCCGGAAACCTCTTCGTACTTTCGAATGGCACGGACGTGGAACGCGGCGCCCACGACCACGATCGCGCCGAAGATCGCGACCGCGAACACTCGCCGGACGGCGGCTATCCCCATGCTCACTTATGAATTCATGCGGAATGCCTTCGCCGCCACCGGGATTGTTGCGATCGTGGCCGGACTTGTCGGCTATTTCCTCGTTCTGCGCGGCCAGACCTTCGCCGGCCACGCGCTTTCCCACATCGGTTTCGCGGGAGCCGCAGGCGCCGGACTTGTCGGCGTGGCGCCGATCTGGGGTCTGCTGGCGTTCGCGGCTGCTGCCGCCGTCGGCATCGGTACGATCGGCGAGCGCTTGAGCCGCCGCGATGTTGCAATCGGCGTCGTGCTTGCTTTCGCGCTCGGCCTCGGCCTCCTGTTCCTGCATTTCTATACGGCGTTCGCGACCCAGGCGACGGCGATCCTGTTTGGCAATGTGCTCGCTGTCAGCAAACCGATGCTCGTAACGCTGGCGGCGCTCGCCGCAGCGACGCTCGCCGCCCTCGCCTTCGTCATGCGGCCGCTGATCTTTGCAAGCCTTCAGCCCGAACTGGCGGAGGCGAAGGGTGTGCCCATGCGATTTGTCTCCACCGCGTTTCTGGTGATTGTGGCGGTGGCCGTGGCCGAATCGGCGCAGATCGTCGGCGTCCTGCTGGTGTTTGCGTTGATGGTGGGACCGCCCGCCGCCGCGCAGCTCCTCGCGCGGCGGATCGGCTCCGGCCTTGCCCTCGCCGCGGCGTTCGCCGTCGCGGTCGCCTGGCTGGGCGTCGCCATTGCATACTTCACCGACTGGCCGGCGAGCTTTTGCATCGCCGCCCTCAGCGCGGGGCTGTTCTTCGGCTGCCTGCTTTTCTCCTCCTGGGCGGCCAGGGCGGCCCCGCGCACCCCCGTTCTTGACGCCGCAGGACCCGCGCCGCAGACAGAAAGCGCGATCCGGCGCCCGATAGCCGGTTCAGGGTGGAACCGCCCATGAGCAACGCACGCGACCTGACGCGCAACCAGGCCGTCGTCCTCGACGCGCTCCGCGCCTCCAGCCGCCCGATGAGCGCCTACGAGGTGCTCGACCGGACTGCCCCGAAGGGCGTGAAGGCGCCGCCCCAGATCTACCGCGCGTTGGAGAAGCTCATCGAATATGGCCTGGTCCACCGGATCGAGTCGATCAACGCCTACACATCCTGCGAACACGATGTCGGGCATGGCGAGGTGGCCTTCGCCATCTGCAGCTCGTGCCACACCGTGCTGGAGATTCCGTTGACCGGCGTCGCGCCCGCATTGCTGGCCGCCGCACGCGCGGAGGGTTTTGCCGTGAGCGACACCCATGTCGAGCTGTTCGGCACCTGCGAAAAATGCCGCCGCGGGGGAGAAGCCTGACTCCCGGGCGATGACGGAGAATTGACGGCCCCGTTACGGCTCATGTGATATTGCCGCCGGCCAACCGGAACGGGTCACGGAATGAGCGCCACGGCTGAACGCAGAATCGTGTGGCGAACGCCGTGGACCGACCGCTCCGGCCGCTTTTCGTGGCTGAAGGCCGTCACCTTCGTCGCGATCCTCCTCCCCGGCATCTGGATCGCGGTCGTCTGGGCAACCGTTGGCTGGGGGCCGCGGCCGATCAATACCGTCATCCACGAAATCGGCCAGTGGGCGGTGCGCTTTCTGCTGCTCGCGCTCGCGGTTACGCCTGCACGCCGCATCCTCAATTGGCCGCGGCTCATCGACATCCGCCGCATGCTCGGGCTTGCCGCATTGGGTTATGTGCTGATCCACTTCACGCTCTACATCGTCGACCTCAACCTCGACCTGTCGAAGGTCGCGAGCGAGATTGTGCTTCGCTTCTATCTGACAATCGGCTTCATCGCGCTGCTCGGTCTCGGTGTCATGGGCATCACGTCGACCGACGGCTGGATCAGGCGGCTCGGCAGGCGATGGAACACGCTGCACCGGATCGTCTACCCGGTGGCGGCGCTGGCCCTGCTCCATCATTTCATGCAGGCCAAGGTGACCGTGGATACAGCCGTGCTGATGACGGGCTTCTTTCTGTGGCTGATGTTCTACCGCGTCCTGCGCCGGTTTGTGGGCGCACCGGGCGCGATTTGGCTGACGGTTCTGGCATTTGCGGCGGGAGTGGGAACGGCGGCGATCGAGGTCGCATGGTATGGCTTCGCAACCGGCGTGCCGCCCGGCCGCGTTTTCGCCGCAAATTTTGACTTTTCATACACTGTTAGGCCGGCATGGTGGGTGTTGGCGGCCGGCTTGGCCGTTGTTGCGCTCCATTTTGCGCGTCCCGTTCTTCCAGCCCGCGGCGGGCCCCGGCCCACCTCGGCGGGAACAAGAGCCGCGAGTGCAAAGTAACTTCTGAACACGATCAGAAAGCGGAGGCTTTCCCAATGAAACATGTGATTCTTGCCGCGGCCGTCGCGTCGTCGCTTGCGCTGTCGGCATGCACGACCGAGCAGGGCGCGCTGAGCGGTGCCGCCATCGGTCTCGGCGTCGCGGCGGCGACCAACGCGAATCTCGGCACCGCGATCCTGCTGACCGGCGTGGGCGCACTCGCCGGCGCCGTGTACGTGCAGTCGCAGAACGGTTGGTGCTACTACCGGTACAAGGGTCGCATTTACAAGGACCGCTGCCGCTAGGCCGAAACAGGTTTCCGTCGAAGGGGACGAGCCAGGGCTCGTCCCCTTTTCGTTTTTCGCGTTGGCTCGTGCGATCGCGCCCTGAGTTAGACTAACTCCACAAACGCTGCATTCTCCTTGACTTGCTTCGCGCGCCGGGCCCATGGTCGCGCCGCACTTTGATGGCGGGGCCTTGAACCTCGTTGATCGGAGCAGGCACGATGAATCCCTGCACTGGTGCGGCCGCGACCGTCGGCGCGCCGGCGAATCTCCGCACCCGATCTTCCGGCTCCGTCGCAACCCGACAACGGAGTCCGGCATGACGCTTCGCCACCCTTTCTCCTTCGCCGCAGTACTCTTGCTTTCAGTCGGCATTGCCAGCGCCGCCGACCCGACGCCGGAAGCGGTGCTCGATGCCTATGGCGATATCGCCGCCGCCATGTACGAAGACGCTCTCGCCGGCGCGCGGAATCTCAAGACGGCGATCGACGCGCTGCTGGCCGATCCGACCGACGCGACGCTCGCCGCCGCCCGCGAGGCGTGGAAGGCGAGCCGCCCGCCCTACATGCAGACGGAAGGTTACCGGTTCGGAAACGCTGTCGTCGATGAATGGGAGGGAAGAGTAAACGCTTGGCCGCTCGACGAAGGGCTTATCGACTACGTCGACACCGCGCACTACGGCGAAACGTCGGAGGAGAATCCGCTCTACACAGCGAACGTCATCGCCAGCACGAAGCTCAGGATCGGACCGGACGAGGTGGATGCAACGACCATTGACGGGAGGCTTCTCGACACGCTTCAAGAGGCACTCGGAGTCGAGGCGAACGTCGCCACCGGCTACCACGCCATCGAGTTCCTGCTCTGGGGCCAGGATCTGAACGGCACCGGACCGGGCGCCGGCGCTCGCCCGGCCACCGACTTCAGCCTCTCCGCCTGCACCAACGGCAATTGCGATCGCCGCCGCGCCTATCTGACCGTCGTCACCGACCGCCTGATCTCCGACCTCGAGGAGATGGCGGCGAGCTGGCGCGAGGGCGGCGCCGCGCGGCAGGAACTTGCGGCCAAGGGCCCGGAGGGCGGCCTTTCGACGATCCTGACCGGCCTCGGCTCGCTATCCTACGGCGAACTCGCCGGCGAGCGCATCGAGCTGGGCCTCCTCCTCCACGATCCCGAAGAGGAGCACGACTGCTTCTCCGACAACACGCACAATAGCCACTATTACGACCAGGTCGGCATGATCGCGATCTGGCGCGGCAGGTACACACGCACCGACGGCTCGGTAATCGAAGGGCCCTCGATCGCGGCGCTCGCCGCCGCCAGGGACGCCGCTGCCGCCGGTCGTGTCGACGACGCCATGGCCACGACGCTCGCCAGATTGCAGGTGTTGAAGGACACAGCCGATTCCGGCGAGATGGCCTACGATCGGATGATCGCGGCGGGCAACGAGAAGGGCAATGCGATCGTTCAGGACGTCGTCGATGCGCTGGTTGCACAGACGCGGGCCATAGAGGGCGTGGTCGCCGCCCTCGGCCTGACTGTCGCCGTGGAGGGCTCCGACAGCCTCGACAACCCCGAAGCCGTGGCCCGATAGGAAGATCCGATGAGCCGGCGGAAAGAACTCGGCCGTCGAGCCTTCCTGGGGGGCGTGGCTGCACTTGGCGGCGCCGCGATCCTGTCCCGCGTGGGGCCGGGACGCGCATTTGCGACCGGGTTGTCGCCACCTGCTGCACCACGCGTCGGCAGGACTGTGACGCTCCACCTGGTCGCCGCCGAGCGCGCGGTGAAGTTGCCGTGCCTTGCGGGCAGGGAGTTGCCGCTATGGACCTTCTCGGAGTCCGACTGGCTGCCCGTCATCCGGATCGATCTCGGCGACCGCCTTCTGGTACGCTTGTCGAACCGCCTGCCGCGGCCCGGGGAGCACACCTCGATACACTGGCATGGCATCCGCCTCCCGAACGACCAGGATGGCGTGCCCTACCTTACGCAGGAGCCGGTAGAGCCCGGCGAGGACTGCAGCTACTCCTTCACCCCGCCGGACACCGGCACCTTCTTCTTTCACACGCACTGCAACACTGCCGAGCAGCTCGGCCGCGGTCTTGCGGGACTGCTGATCGTCGACGGCGATGCGGTCGAGCCGTATGACTCAGACGAAGCGATCGTCCTCCGCGATTGGCGACTGACGGAAAACAAAGCCGGCTTCCTTCCGTTCTATACGGAGGAAGGGGCAGTCAGGGCGGGAACCTTCGGTACGGTGCGAACGGCCAATGGCGCTGTTGTACCGGAAATTCCTTTGCCGGCTTCGGGAGATTGCCGGCTGCGCGTTCTGAACATCGATCCGGCCCGCGTAGTCGAGATGGGAATTCGCGGCGCCGACGCAGCCCTCGCCGCGATCGACGGCGTCGCGATTCCACCGGTTCCGCTGCGCTCGTGGCGCATGGGACCGGCCATGCGCGCCGACGTCGTTATCCGCGCGCCGCGCGAAAACGAAACGGCGATGCTTGTCGATTACTTCGCGCCCGAACCGGTACCTCTGGCACGGCTTGTCGGCCGAGGCGCGGCACGGAGAACCGGCGCGTTCGATCCCGCGCCGCTGCGTGCCGGCCGCATGCCGGATCCCGATCTCAAGGATGCGGAACGTCTGACGTTCGAGTTCACGCCGACGGCCACGGGGCAGGCCGTCGCCCGCGCGGCCGACTCCGGCGCCGCGCTCGGCGCGCTCTGTCTCGCGAACGACAGCTTCTGGGCGATAAACAGGGCTGCATGGCCGGGCCATGGCGCGGGGCGGATTCCCCCGCCGCTCGCCGTGCTTCAGCGCGACCGGAGCTACATCTTCGAGCTCGTGAACCGGACGAAGCAGCAGCATCCGATCCATATTCACGGGCACCACCTCAAGCTGCTGAAATCGAACAAACGCGATCTGCCGGTACACCGCGCCGACACGCTGCTCCTCTATCCTGACGAAAGGATCGAGACCGCTTTCGTTGCCGACAATCCGGGAAACTGGATGTTCCACTGCCACATCGTCGAGCATCAGGAGAGCGGCATGATGGGATATGTTCGCGTGCTGTGATGCGCGCCGCGCTGCTCCTCCCCGCCTTTCTGTTCCCCGCCATCGTGATTGCGGCAGACGATGTCGACCGCGCACTCGGCAAGGCGCTGTTCGAGCGCATATGGGTGCCTGCGCCCGCATCGACCGACGCTGCGAACGGCCTCGGCCCCTTCTTCTCGGAGCGATCCTGCGTCGCCTGCCACGGCGGGCCGGGCGGCGGCGCATCGGTCGCGTTGACCGATACCGGTGTGGTCGCACGCGGCGTATCGATCCGTTTCGGTGACGCCGACGGAAACCCCGACCCGACCTACGGAACCGGGTTCCAGGCACGTGCAGTACCCGGCCTTGGCTCCGAAGGCACGCTCGCAATCGCTGCGGTCGGCACCGACGCGCCGCTCGCCGTGACAGTGCGCCCGGGCCGCGGTCCGCTCTCGCCAGGGACGCGGGTGTCGATCCGTCTCGCACCGCCGCTCGTCGCCCGCGGACAGCTCGATGCAATCGACCCGGCGGCGATCCTCGCCCGCGCCGACCCCGGCGATGCGAATGGCGACGGAATCTCAGGTCGGCCCAACATGGTCGACACACGCGACGGCCCGGCAATCGGTCGCTTCGGATGGAAGGCGGAGCAGCCGAGCCTTGCGCATCAGGTCGCGCATGCCTTCGCCTTCGATCTCGGCCTGTCCAGCCCGCTCTACCCGTTGCCCCACGGCGACTGCACGGCGACCGAAGCAGATTGCCTCGCCGCCCCGGACGGCCGCAGTCCGCGCTTCGACAATCAGGAAATATCGACCCGGATGATCGATCTTGTAGCCGGCTATGTATATGGCCTGGAACCGAAGACGACCGGGCCGGACAGGCTGGGGAGCGTCATTTTCTCCGACCTTGGTTGCAATTCATGCCACACGCCGTCCTTGCCGGACAAGCACGGCGGGCAGGTTACGATCTATTCCGACCTGCTCCTTCATGACATGGGCGCCGCGCTGGACGACGGTGTCGGCGCGTTGGGCGTGAAATCGTTGGAATGGCGTACCGCGCCGCTCGCCGGACTTGCCTGGTCGCGTGGAACGACACGCCGCTATCTGCACGACGGTCGCGCATCGAACCTCGACGCGGCGATCCGTGCCCACGGTGGCGAGGCCGCCGGTGCACACTCGGGATACGCGGCGCTGCCCCCCGAAGATCGCGCAAGGCTCATCGCATTCCTGGAGACCCTGTGAAAAACTCGATTGGCCACAGGTGCATTTTGGGGACCGTCACGCTCCGCGCCTTTAGCCTCTTGCTCCCACAATCCCGTTCGGGCAGAAGGAGCGCCGAATCTTTCATGGACCCCTTGGACGCGGGGGACGGCTCCCCAGATATGACAGACGCACTCGGCGCCGGAGCACCGCCGGGGAATACCGGAGCGTTGGCATGGGCGCATTCACCTTGGTAACGGACATCCTGTCCTCCGAGTACGGCGCCCTTGTCACCGTCATCCTGATCGACCTCGTTCTTGCCGGCGACAACGCCATCGTCGTCGGCATGGCGGCCGCTGGACTCGAGCCTGCCCTGCGCCGCAAGGCGGTGATTTTGGGCATCGCCGCCGCCGCGCTGCTGCGCATCGTCTTCGCGATCTTTACGACGCAACTCCTCGCAATCATCGGACTCACCCTGGCCGGTGGAATCCTGCTGTTGTGGGTATGCTGGAAGTTGTGGCGCGAGCTGCGCCAGCATCGCCAGATGGAAGTCGGTGCCGAGATTGCGGAAAGCGGCGGAACGAGCCCGGTCGATGCCGCACCGAAGACCTTTCGCCAGGCGCTGACGCAGATCGTGATCGCCGACGTATCCATGTCGCTCGACAATGTGCTCGCTGTCGCCGGCACGGCCCGCGATCACCTGTGGGTCCTGATCGTCGGGCTCGCTCTGTCGGTGGCGCTGATGGGAGTCGCGGCGACGCTCGTCGCCGGTTTGCTCAAGCGCTATCCGTGGATCTCCTACGTCGGCCTCGCGCTCATCTTCTATGTTGCGCTGACCATGATCTGGCACGGGAGCGAGCAGGTTCTCCACGCGGTGGATGACGGCATGTAGCCGGCTTTTCGCGCCGGTCGCGCTAGCTGCGCTGGCGCTGCTTCCAGATGTTGATGGACTCGTCCTCGCCTGCTGCATCGATCGCGGCGAGCTCGTCGGCCGAGAAGTCCCGCTTCTCCAGTGCCCCGACGCAATTGACGACCTGTTCCGGCCGGCTGGCGCCGATCAGCGCGGAAGTCATCCGTTTGTCCCGAAGCACCCATGCGATAGCCATCTGTGCCAGCGTCTGGCCCCGGTTGCGGGCGACCTCGTTGAGTGCCCGCACGCGCCTGAGGTTCGCCTCGCTCAGGAATTCGTCCCGCCAGGAGTCGCGCTTCTGACCCGCCCGGCTGTCGGCGGGCACGCCTCCGAGATAGCGGTCGGTGAGCAGACCCTGCGCGAGCGGCGAGAATACGATACAGCCCATGCCCTCCTTTTCGAGCGTGTCGAGGAGCCGGTCGTCCTCGATCCACCGGTTGACGATGGAGTAGCTCGGCTGATGGATGATCGCGGGCGTGCCGAGCTCGCGCAGGATCTTCTGCGCCTTGACCGTGTCGGCCGACCGGTAGGAGGAAATTCCGACATAAAGCGCCTTGCCCTGGCGCACCGCCGTGTCGAGCGCGCCCATGGTCTCCTCGAGCGGCGTGTCGGGGTCCGGGCGGTGCGAATAGAAGATGTCGACATAGTCGAGCCCCATGCGCTTGAGGCTCTGGTCGAGGCTGGCGAGGAGATATTTGCGGCTGCCCCACTCGCCGTAGGGACCCGGCCACATGAGATAGCCGGCCTTGGTCGAGACGATCAGCTCGTCCCGGTAGGCGCGGAACTCGTTGGCAAGGAGCCGGCCGAAGAACGATTCCGCCGCACCCGGCGGCGGTCCGTAATTGTTCGCGAGATCGAAATGCGTGATCCCGAGATCGAAGGCCGTATGGCAGATCTTCCGGCCGACTTCCGGTGAGGCGTTTTCTCCGAAATTGTGCCAGAGCCCGAGCGATATGGCGGGCAGCAGCAGTCCGCTGCGGCCGGTGCGGTTGTAGGTCATTTCGGAGTAGCGACCGGGGGCGGGAACGTAGCTCATCTCTGCCTCGTGACTGACTGACGTCCGGGAATCGTGACGCGCCCGCGCCGGCGCGCGCCAAGCTAGAGCTGGCTGAGTATCGTCTCGGCGCTGGAATTGGCGACCACGCCCGGCACGTCCTCGAGATTGAGCGCCTTGACGACGCAATCGTCCACGATCATCGAGAAGCGCTTGAAGCGCGTGCCGCCCAGCAGCGCGGACTCGTTGTCGAGGCCGAGCGCCCTTGCAAAGGCCGCATTGACGTCCGCGAGATAGTCGATCTTGCCGTCGCCGCCCGTCGCCTCGCGCCACGCGGCCATGACGTGATGGTCGTTGGTGGAAACAACAGCGATCTTGTCCACGCCCTTGGCGCGGATCTCGGCATTGCGCTCGATATAGCCGGGCATGTGGTTGCGGTGGCAGGTAGGCGTGAACGCACCCGGAACGCCGAAGAGGACCACCTTCTTGCCGGCGAAATAGTCAGCCACCGTCACATCGACGGTCTGGTCTCCGGTCTTCACCTTGAACGTCGCGTCGGGCAGACGGTCACCGACCTTTATGGTCATGCGAAACTCCGATACCGGTGCGGCTTGACGGGCGGCGATATGTACCGTGACGGACATATCTAGTCCAGCGTCACGGTCTCCTCGATCGCCTGTCCGCCAGACACGACCGTAAAGCGGATCGGTGCCCCGGCCATCGGCGTCTTTGCGCCGAGCCGATCGAAGCTCACCCGGTAGACGACAGCATCGCCGTCGCGGCCCACTGCCTGCGGCACGTCGGGATACCAGTCGCTCGGCCCCTCGACGAATATCTCCGTCGCCTCGGGGTCCGGCACGCGCGCCCTGAACTCGAACACCGGCTCGACGTCGTCCCCGTCGGTTCGCTCGATGCCTGCGATCTCGAAGGTGCCCGCCCTAGCGGCACCGGGAAGCCGGCCCGCCGCCTCGGCGACAACCGCCGCCGCTTCCGGGTCGTCGCCCGGTTCCAGCGTGACCGACGCTTCCAGCGTCGCCGGTATGCACACTTCCTCGCACACCCCGAGGTCGAGCTTCATTGCCAATGCGACGGGCCGGGAAGGATCGACCGGCTCAACCGTCAGCGGGAACACGACCCGTCCGGTATAGATGTTGGTGATGGCGAAGCCGTCGTCGAGCCGCTGCGGAGGCGGGAAGCCGACGGTCGCGTGCCTGAGATTCGACGAATCGGAGAAGTCGAAAGTCGGTGGAATGCCGACTTCGCCGGGGGTGCGCCAGTAGGTATGCCAGCCCGGAGCGAGCTCCAGTTCGATCGCCGCATTCGGGCCGCCTCCTGCTGTCGGCGCGGTCGCGACCAACCGCACCCGCACATTTGGACCCCCGGTCCAGTTCGAGACGGCAGCATCCGCCCCACGCTCTCCCGCAATTGCGAAAAGCACGGCAACCGGGGCAAGCAGCGGCAGCAAGACAGGGAACCGGCGCATTGCAGTGATTTTATCCGCGCGCCGCCATCGGCGCGAACGCCAAAAAACACACCCTTTCTCATTTAATCGTTACCCGGCACGCCGTTCTTTTCTTTTAACCAGGTCGTGCTAGGTTTTTCCCATGGTTGCGAAAGTGCGCACGCTTCGCTCGAACAAGAGTACGCTCGACGGTCATTTTCTGATCGCCATGCCGGGCATGGAAGACACCCGGTTCGCGCGCTCGGTTGTCTACATCTGCGCGCACTCGGCCGACGGCGCGATGGGCATCATGATCAACCAGCCGGCGCCGCGCCTGAGCTTTCCGGACCTGCTGGTGCAGCTCGGCGTGATCTCGGAAGGCGAACAGATCCGCCTGCCGCCGGACGCTCGCAGGATGCGGGTGCACCGCGGCGGACCGGTCGAGACCGGGCGGGGCTTCATCCTGCACAGCTCAGACTATTTCGTCGCCAATTCGACCCTGCCGATAGACGAGAACGTGTCCCTCACCGCGACGCTCGAGATCCTGAAGGCGATCGCCCTCGGCCTCGGACCCGAGAACGCGATCCTCGCCCTCGGCTATGCCGGCTGGGCGCCCGGTCAGCTCGAGGCGGAGATTCAGGCGAACGGCTGGCTCTCCTGCCCTGCCTCGCCGGAGATCATTTTCGAGGAGCCGCTCGACACGCGCTATGAGCGCGCGCTTGCGGCCGCCGGGATCGACCCCGGCCGCCTTTCCTCCATCGCCGGACACGCCTGAAGCCGGCGTTCACCGCCCGTCTTCGCCCGTCCCTCCCGCGGCGGGAGCGCTTCGCAGTTTTCCCCTCGCCCACACCGCGAAAACCGCAACGAGCGCGATCGCCAGGCCAAACCACGTCAGCGCATATTGCAGGTGGTTGTTGGGAAAGCTCACGACGGTCTCGCCACCCTGCGGCAGGCCCCCCGGAAGCGCGGGATCGAACGCGGCGTCGACCGTATAGGGCGCAACCCGCTCCGCAGGCAGCCCAACGGCCGCGGCCATCTCGGCGGGGTCGCGATTGAACCAGACATTCGCCGCGACATCCTTCCCGGGCGTGAAGATGCCGGCGGGTTCCGCCGGCCGCACGAGGCCGGTAACCGTCACCTCGCCCGGTATCTGACCCTGCGCCCGCGTGGCCGGGTCCTTGCGATCCGCCGGTACGAATCCGCGGTTGACGAACAGATACCAGCCGCCCGCTGTCTCCAGCGGCGTCATCACCCGATAGCCGACGCCGCCTGCAGGCCCCTTCGGCTCGGAAAGGGCGGCGAATACATGGATTTCCTTGTCGTGCAGGAATCGGCCTTTGGCCTCCACGGGTCGATAATCGAACCGCTCGACATCGAACGGCCGCCACATGTCCGGCCCGGGCGCAGGCACCGGCGCGGAGTGGATACGCGACTCCACCCGCGCGATCAGCGCTTCCTTCCATTGCAGGCGCTGGAGCTGCCAGATACCGAGGCCGACGAGGAGCGCCGCGCCGGCCAGAGCGAAGACGCCGGGCACGATCAGCCGGCCGATGCCGCTCTTCACGGCGCTTCGATCCGGCCCTCGCGCGCCTTGTTGCGAAACTGGAGCGCGATGAGCAGCCCCTTCAGGGGACGCAGCAATCCCAGACAGAGCGCCAGCGTCAACGGCAGAAAGATCGCCAGCATCAGCCAGTATGGGACATCCGCGTTAAGCGATACGGCGAGCGCGATGCCGACCACAATGAACCCGACGATCATGATGACGAATACCGCCGGCCCGTCGCCCGCATCGATGAAACCGTAGTCGAGCCCACAAACCGGGCAGCGCGGCGCCACATCGAGGAAGCCGCGAAACAGGGGCCCCTGGCCGCATCTCGGACACCGCGCGCCGATCCCGGTGGCCAAAGGCGAAAGCGGTGGCCACCTGCCGTCGGCATCGCTCATGGGTACCTCCTGCCGCGACAGCGGCCGGCGGCCGCTATCCGTGGATCGCGGCCCCGTGGCTGGCCCAGACGTAGACGAAAGTGAACAGGAAGAGCCAGACGACGTCGACGAAGTGCCAGTACCAGGCTGCCGCCTCCAGCCCGAAATGCTGCTTGGGCGTGAAGTCGCCGCGCACCGCCCGAAGCAGACAGACGGCGAGGAAAATGGTGCCGATGATGACGTGGGCACCGTGGAATCCGGTCGCCATGAAGAAGGTCGCGCCGTAGATCGACGCACCGAATGAGAACGGCGCGTGTGTGTACTCATAGACCTGGACTCCCGTGAACGCGAGCCCGAGGAGCACCGTGCACACGAGGCCCCAGATCAGTCCCCGGCGGTCGTTGTGAAGCAGCGCGTGGTGCGCCCACGTGACGGTCGTGCCGGACGTGAGCAGGATCAGCGTGTTGATAAGGGGCAGATGCCAGGGATCGAAGACTTCTATCCCCTTCGGGGGCCAGTGCCCGCCGGTGAACTCCAGCCGCATCATCTGCGCAGGATCGGCCGGGTTCAGCGCCGCCTCGAAGAACGCCCAGAACCACGCGACGAAGAACATCACCTCCGACGCGATGAAGAGGATCATCCCGTAGCGGAGGCCGATCTGCACGACCTTCGTGTGAAAGCCCTGGTGCGCCTCCTTGATGACGTCCGACCACCACGCGATCATCGTGTAGGCAGCGCCGAGGATGCCGGGCGCCATCCACAGGAAATGCGCCCCGTGCATGTACGCAATGAATCCGAGCGCCAGCGCCAGCCCTGAAACGGCGCCGACGATCGGCCACGGGCTCGGATTGACGAGGTGATAGGGATGATCCGAGGGATGCGCGTGGTGGGCTTCGGCCATGCCAGTCTCCGGTTATCGTTGCTTCGCGCCGAGCGCGGCCAATGGCGCGGGGGCCCGGCGTTCCGCCGGGAAGAAGGTATATGAGAGCGTGATCGTGCGGACATAGTCGAGTTCGGCGTCTTCCGCTATTGCCGGATCGACATAGAACACGACCGGCATGTCCAGCACCTCGCCCGGCTGCAGCGTCTGTTCGGTGAAGCAGAAGCAGGCGATCTTGGTGAAATAGATGCCGACCTGCTCGGGCGTGACGTTGAAGGTGGCCGTTCCCGTGAGCGGCACGTCGCTGACGTTCTCGGCCCGGAAAACGGCCTCTCCGGTCTCGCCGACGCGAAGCGTTACCTGCCTGGTAACCGGCCGGAAGCGCCAGTCGAGCCCGTTGCCGGTATTGGCATCGAAACGGACCGTAACCTGGCGGTCCAGCACGCGGTCGGCGGGCCCGTCGGCGCGTTGCGTTGTCCCACCGAAGCCGGTTACCTGGCAGAAGAGCGAGTAAAGCGGCACGGCCGCGAACGAGAGCCCCACCATGCCCGCAACGACCGCCATGCAGATGAGCGCGGTCGCCGCCGCCGTGCGGCGCTTGCGTTCCGGTGCCGGGTCCGAACGGGGCGACATGGCCGGCTAGAAGCTCCTCAAGGCGACGTTCCCGCCGAGCTTGACGATCGTGATGACGTAGAAGATCGCCACCAGGCCCGCCAGGACGAGCGCGATCGCGATGCTGCGGCTCCGCCGGCGGCGGACCTGCTCGTCCGTGAGGCGGACCCCGTTCTCGGTCACGGCAGGCACCTCCCTCATCCGATCAGACCCACGGACTGCGCGCTCCGGTCGATCAGGAGCAACGCGAAAATCAGAAACAGGTAGAGAATCGACGAGCCGAACAGCCGACGCGCCGACGCCATTTTCGGATCGTCGTCACGCATCCGCAGCACCCAGCGCGCGTCGAGGATCACGCCGAGCCCGAGCACGGCCGCACCGATACCGTAGTAGATCGAGGCAAAGCCCATGACGGTCGGCAGCAGGCCGGAAATCGCGAGCAACACGGAATAGATGCAGATCTGCCGCTTGGTCGCGGCAACGCCGGCCACGTTGGGCAGCATCGGCACGCCCGCACGCGCGTAATCGTCCGACCGGAAGAGCGCCAGCGCCCAGAAGTGGGGCGGCGTCCAGAGGAAGATGATGAGGAAAAGGACGAGCGGCTCGATGGCGATGCCTCCCGTTACCGCTGCCCAGCCGACGACCGGCGGCAGCGCGCCGGCCGCGCCGCCGATGACGATATTCTGCGGAGTCCGGCGCTTGAGCCACATCGTGTAGATGACGGCGTAAAAGAAGATCGTGAACGCAAGCAGGCCCGCCGCGACCCAGTTCGTCGCGATGCCGAGCACGATCGTCGAGCCAAGCGACAGAACGAGACCGAACGAAAGCGCCTCGGCCGCCGCCACACGACCCGCCGGCACTGGCCGCTCACGCGTGCGGCTCATGCGTGCGTCGATATCGGCGTCGTACCACATGTTGAGCGCGCCCGACGCGCCCGCGCCGACCGCGATCGCCAGCAACGCCACGAATCCGATGACCGGATGGATTCCGCCGGGCGCCAGCACCATGCCGGTGAGCGCCGTGAAGACCACCAGCGACATGACCCGCGGCTTGAGCAGGGCGAAATAATCGGCGGGCGCCGCAAGCGATATCGCTTCGCTCGCCGGCGCCGGACCGAAACCCCTGCTGATGTCGACGCTGGTCATGACCGCATGGCCGCCGGCCTCACTTGATCCGCGGCAGGACCTCCCATTGGTGGAACGGCGGTGGCGATGGCAGCGCCCATTCGAGTGTGGTCGCGCCGGCGCCCCACGGATTGTCGGCTGCCGCACGCTTGCGCGCGAACGCCTCGATCAGACCGTAGAGGAAGATCAGCACGCCGAATGCCGAAATGTAGGAACCGATCGACGAGATGAAGTTCCAGGGCGCAAACGCATCCGGATAGTCGACGATGCGGCGCGGCATGCCAGAATAGCCGAGGAAATGCTGCGGGAAGAAGACGAGATTCACGCCGACGAACGTGACCCAGAAATGCAGCTTCCCCAGCGTTTCGTTGTACATGTAGCCGCTCATCTTCGGAAACCAGTAGTACCAGCCGCCGAAGATCGCGAAAACCGCGCCGAGCGACAGCACGTAATGGAAGTGCGCCACGACGTAGTAGGTGTCGTGCAGCACACGGTCGAGCCCCGCATTGGCAAGCTGCACGCCGGTCACACCGCCGAGCGTGAAAAGGAAGATGAAACCGATCGCCCACAGCATCGGCGTCTTGAACTCGATCGACCCGCCCCACATCGTCGCGATCCAGGAAAAGATCTTCACGCCCGTGGGCACTGCGATCACCATCGTCGCGGCAACGAAATAGGCCTGGAGCTCCACCGAGATGCCGGCGGTGTACATGTGGTGCGCCCACACGATGAAGCCGATGATCCCGATCGCCACCATCGCGTAGACCATGCCGAGATAGCCGAATACCGGCTTCTTCGAGAAGGTCGAGACGATGTGGCTAATCATGCCGAAGCCCGGCAGGATGAGGATGTAGACCTCCGGGTGGCCGAAGAACCAGAAAAGGTGCTGGAACAGGAGCGGGTCGCCGCCGCCTTCCGGATTGAAGAAGGTCGTGCCGAAATTCCGGTCGGTGAGCAGCATCGTGATGGCACCGGCCAGCACCGGCAGCGCCAGCAGCAGCAGGAAGGTCGTCACCAGGATCGACCACACGAACAGCGGCATCTTGTGCAGCGTCATGCCGGGCGCGCGCATGTTGAAGATCGTGGTGATGAAGTTGATCGCACCCAGGATGGACGAGGCGCCGGCAAGATGGATCGAGAGGATCGCGAAATCCATTGCGGGTCCCGGCTGGCCGGATGTCGACAGCGGCGGATAGATGGTCCAGCCGCCTCCGACGCCGAGCGAACCCGGCGCGCCCTCGAAGAACATCGAGAGGATCAGCAGCAGGAAGGAAGGCGGCAGCAGCCAGAAGGAAATGTTGTTCATGCGCGGGAACGCCATGTCCGGCGCTCCGATCATGATCGGCACGAACCAGTTGCCGAAGCCCCCGATCATCGCCGGCATGACCATGAAGAAGATCATGATCAGCCCGTGCGCGGTGACGAAGACATTGAAAGTCACCGGGTTGGCGAAAATCTGCATGCCGGGCTCCTGCAGCTCGGCCCGCATTGCCACCGACAGGAGCAGCCCGATCACGCCCGCGACGATCGCGAAGATCAGATAGAGCGTTCCGATGTCCTTGTGGTTCGTCGAGAATAGCCAGCGGCGCACAAAGCCCGGGCGATCCCCGTGGGCTGCATAGGCTGCGCTCGTTGCCATGGCTGAAGACTCCCGTTCCTGCGCCGACTAGCGGCTTGCGATTGCCTTCCCGTCGCGTTCCGCGTCGATGCTGGCGCGAAGATCGCGATAGGCCCCCTGAAGATCGTTGGCGGCCGCGGCCGCCCAGGCGTCGAACTGCGCCTCGCTTACCACCAGCACCTGGATCGGCATGAACGCGTGATCGCGCCCGCAAAGCTCCGAGCACTGGCCGTAATACACGCCTTCCTTGTCCGCGCGGAACCATGCCTCGTTGAGCCGGCCCGGCACCGCATCGGTCTTCACTCCGAAAGGCTGCACCGCCCAGGCATGGATGACGTCCGCCGCGGTTACCTGCATCCGCACCACTACGCCGACCGGCACGACCAGCGGATTGTTGACCGCAAGCAGCCGCGGCTGCGTCTCGGGATCCGTGCGCTCCGAATCCTGGAGCATCAGCGAATCGATCGAAATGTCGCCATTGTCCGGATACTCGTAGTTCCAGTACCACTGGATACCGGTCGCCTTGATGGTGATCGTGCGATCCCGCTCGGGATCGTATCCCGCGATCGCCCGCGCCGGATTGTACTGTGCGAAGAGAAGCGAAAACGAGGGGACCGCGATCGCGACGAGGATGAGCACCGGCACGACCGTCCAGATCACCTCGATCAGCGTGTTGTGGGATGTGCGCGAGGGAACCGGGTTCGAGCGAGCGTTGTAGCGCACCATCACCCAGGCGAGCAGCACAAGAACGAACGCCGCGATCAGAAGGATGATGACAAGGAGCCCCGCGTTGAAGTTGTGGATCATCGATGCGATGGGCGTGACGCCGGGCTGGAGCGTAATCTCCCACGGCTCCGGCGCCGCCTCGGCGCGCGACGCCGCCGCGATCCCGATCAGACCCGCCGCGAGATAGAGAGCCCGCCTCGCCATGTTCGATCTCCGCCTTCCCGATGGAGCGGCGGTTTCCGCACCGCCGCTTGCTCTGATTCCCGCCGCGATTCCGCTGTGGACTATAACGCGGGAAACTCGCGGCGCGGCCGTGCGGAAGAGAAAACACAAGCCGGCAGTGCGGGCAATGCCCGCCCTTGGGAAAGCATGCGGCAAATTGCGCAGATCGGCCCCGAAAGACACCGATTTGAGGGTATAACGCGGTGCCCGGCGCGGGAAGGCGAACCGACCCGCCCACCCCGGCAACGCGGTCGACACTGGGAGGTCCCAATCGTGCAAATCGCCCCAACCGCGCGTGACTGCGGACGACTTTTCCGGTGGGCGCTCGCCGCCCTTCTCCTCCTTATGCCCGGCGCCGCCCTCGCCCAGGGCACCGTGAAATCGGTCCACGGCGACTGGGAGATCCGCTGCGACACGCCCCCCGGCGCCTCGGGCGAACAATGCGCGCTGATGCAGTTTGTGCTCGCCGAGGACCGCGACAACGTCGGTCTCACGGTGATTGTCGTGAAGACCGCCGACAAGAAGGCGCGAATCCTGCGCGTATTGGCACCTCTGGGCGTGCTCCTGCCCTCCGGACTCGGCCTCAAGATCGACGACGTGGACATGGGGCGCGCCGGTTTTGTGCGCTGCCGGCCGGACGGCTGCTTCGCCGAAGTGATTCTGGAGGACGTCCTTCTCGACAAGCTTCGGGCCGGAAAGTTTGCCACTTTCATCATCTTTCAGACGCCCGAAGAGGGCATCGGCATCCCCATCTCGCTGAAGGGCTTCAGCGAAGGCTACGACACGCTGCCGTAAACAACGCTCTCCTTGGTAAGGGAGACCGGGGAACCTATTTCTCACTTGTTACCGAGGTGGCCATGCCCGACCGTAGCCCCAGCCTTCTCGACCGAGCCGGCATCGACCGCGAGGCCGCGCGAAACCTCGTGGCGCAGGCTGTAAGCGGCGCCGACGACGGGGAGCTCTATCTCGAATTCAACGAGTCGGAGGCTTTGCTCTTCGACAACGGGCGGCTGAAGTCGGCCAGCTTCGACACGAATCAGGGTTTCGGCATGCGCGCCGTCGCGGGCGAGGCATCCGGCTACGCCCACTCCAGCGACATCTCGGAGGACGCGATCCGCCGCGCGGGCGAAGCGGTACAAGCAGTCAAGCAGGGATACCGCGGCACCTATGCCGATCCCCCGCCCGGCACCAATCGCCGCCTCTACGGCGACGAGAACCCGCTCGGCGCACCCACCTTCGGTGAGAAGGTGAAGCTGCTGGAAGAGATCGATGCCTATGCCCGTGCGAAAGACCCGCACGTGCGGCAGGTGACTGCATCCATCGCGGGCTCCTACCAGGAGATCGAGATCCTGCGTGCCGACGGCATCCTGGTGCGCGACATCCGCCCGCTGGTCCGGGTGAACGTTTCGGTGGTTGTCGGCGATGGGGACCGGCAGGAAACCGGCTCCTACGGGATGGGCGGACGCGAGAGCTTTAACCAGTTCATCGCGACCGATCGGTGGCAACACGCCGTGGACGAGGCAGTGCGGCAGGCGCTCGTGAACCTGTCGGCGGTCCCCGCTCCCGCCGGCACTTTCGACATCGTGCTCGGGCCGGGTTGGCCCGGCGTCATGCTGCACGAGGCCGTCGGCCACGGCCTCGAGGGCGATTTCAACCGGAAGAAGGAGTCCGCCTTCGCGGGTCTGATGGGCGAGCAGGTTGCCGCGAAGGGCGTGACCGTCGTCGATGACGGCACGATCCTGGCCCGCCGCGGCTCGCTCACCGTCGACGACGAGGGCACGCCTTCCAACCGTACCGTATTGATCGAGGACGGGCGGCTCGTCGGCTACATGCAGGACCGGCAGAACGCGCGGCTGATGGGCATGAAACCGACTGGAAACGGCCGCCGCCAGAGCTACGCCCACATACCCATGCCACGCATGACAAATACCTACATGCTCGCGGGCAAGGACGATCCGCAGGAAATCGTCGGTTCCGTGAAGAAGGGCGTTTACGCCGTCAGCTTCGGCGGCGGACAGGTCGACATCACCTCGGGCAAATACGTCTTCCAGTGCACCGAGGCCTACCTGATCGAGAACGGCAGGCTCGGCCCTGCGATCAAGGGTGCCATGCTCATCGGCAACGGCCCGACCGACCTCAGGCGCATTGCCATGGTCGGCAACGACCTGCAGCTCGACCACGGCGTCGGAAACTGCGGCAAGAATGGCCAGTGGGTTCCGGTCGGCGTCGGTCAGCCGACGCTTCGCATGAACGGCATCACCGTAGGCGGCACGGCGACGTAGCCCTAGGGATAAAGCCGCGTCTCCCGCCAGCCTGCGCCGTCGCGCGTGAAGAGCCGCCGCTCGTGCAGGCGGAACGGCCGCTGCTCCCAGAACTCGATTGCCTCCGGCACGATCCGGTAGCCGGACCAGTACGCCGGACGCGGTATGTCGCCGAGCGCATATTTTGCCGTATAGGCGGCCACGGCCTTTTCAAGGGCGAACCGCGACTCCAGCGGGCGCGACTGCTGGCTTGCCCACGCGCCGATCCGGCTCGTCTTCGGCCGCGTGGCGAAATAGGCATCCGCCTCCTCGTCGCTGACGCGCTCGACCCTTCCCCTGACGCGGATCTGCCTGTTGACGCTCTTCCAGTGAAAGCAAAGTGCCGCGCGCGGATTGGCGGCAAGCTGCCCGCCCTTGCTGCTCTCCATGTTCGTGTAGAACACGAAGCCGCGCGCATCGACGCCCTTCAGGAGCACCATGCGCACGTCGGGTGCGCCGTCGGCGCCCGCGGTTGCGAGCGCCATCGCATCGGGATCGTTCGGCTCGGCCGCTGATGCTGCGGCGAACCACTCCGAGAACAGCGCGATGGGATCGACGGGCTGCGAGAGGTCACCACTCATTAACGGAAATCCACGATGATGAAGGGGCCGCTAACGGTTTGGGGCGGAGGAGTCCTTAATGTTGGGGCGTACACCAACCCGGCCGCCGGGTCGAGCGACGAGCCGCGCCGGCGTCACGGTCGCCTGCCTGATTGCGGGTATCGCACTCTCCGGCTGCGCTCGCATGGGCATGCCGGTCGGGGTGCCCGACACCGACCGCACGTTCACCAACAGCGTCAACAGCGTCCGGCCGGCGACGGCCGTCGCGCTCGCGGATCCTTCCGACTGGGAAACGATCCGCCGGGCGCTCGCCAGCGCTCTCGATGCAGGCAGTTCCGGCCAGATCGACTGGTCGAATCCGGACACCGGCTCTTTCGGTGTCATCGTTGCAGCAGCCGCCGCCAACGGCGCCGGATGCCGGCCCTTCGACACAACCATGAGCGATGTGCGCGGTGTACGGCGCTATTCGGGCGAGGTCTGCAAGATGACCAACGGCCGCTGGGCGCTCCGGAGCGTCAGGCCCGCGGACGCCGCCCTTTCCTGACCGTCCGCGCTCTGGATTCCACGGCCGGTCCGAACCATATCAAACGGTCTCCGCCGCCTTGTTCCGCGAGGCGGCGGGAGCCTGATATGGTATTCGGATGCGCGACCCCTACGAGGTTCTTGGCGTCGAGCGGACGGCCTCCGCGGCTGAAATAAAGAAGGCGTTCCGCAAGCTCGCCAAGAAATACCACCCCGACCAGAACCCCGATCCCAAGGCGAAGGCCCGCTTCGCCGAGGCCAATGCTGCCTATGAGATCGTCGGCGACAAGGAGAACCGCGCCAAATACGACCGCGGCGAGATCGGCCCGGACGGCAAGCCGGTGTTCCAGGGCTTCGGCGGCGCTGGCCCGGGCTTTGGCGGCTTCCGCGGCTTTGAGGGCTTCGACACCGGTGCGTTCCGCACGGCTCGCGGTCCGGGAGGAACGCGCACCTTTCGCTGGTCTGCCGGTGGCGGGCCCCGGGCCGGTGCATTCTCGGCCGACGACATTCTGAGCGAGATATTGGGCGGAGCATTCCGCACCGGCGGCCCCGAAGCCGCGGCAGGCCCCACCCGCGGTCAGGATGCGACCGCGACGGTCGCGGTCACGCTCGAACAACTGGCCCACAGGGAAAAGGTGCGGGTCGACCTGCCGACAGGCAAGACCGTCGAGCTGACGATTCCCCCCGGCACGCAGGCGGGCAAGACGATTCGCCTGAAGGGTCAGGGGTATCCCTCTGTCTCCGGACCTCCGGGCGACGCGCTGGTGACCGTGGAGTTCGTGCCGCACCCGAAATTCCGGGCCGAAGGAGACTCGCTCCGTATCGACGTGCCGATAACGCTCGACGAGGCTGTCCTCGGTGCAAAGGTGCGCGTGCCAACGCTCGACGGACCGGTGAGCGTGACGGTACCCCCGAACTCAAGCAGCGGCCGTATCCTGCGGTTGAAGGGCAAGGGCCTGCCCCGTGCCGACGGCGGCATGGGCGACATGCTCGTCACTCTTCGGATCGTGCTGCCGGAGGGCGGCGATCCGGAGCTGGAAGCGCTCGCGAAGAAGTGGCGCGAGGCGAAACGCTACACCGCGCGCGAAACGACGTTCGAGGATTGATCGCCGTGGCCACGAGGGAGCTGACCCGGCCGAAGGTGAAGCCTGCGGTGAAGACCGCCCGCCCGCCACTCTACAAGGTGATCCTCCTCAACGACGATTTCACCCCGCGCGAGTTCGTGGTGCAGGTTTTGAAGTCTGTGTTCCACCTGAGCGCCGATCGGGCGTACCGAGTGATGATCACGGCACACACCAAAGGCGCCTGCGTGATCGCGGTCTACACCCGGGACGTTGCCGAGACGAAGGCGAAGGAAGGCACCGACCTTGGCAAGGAGAAGGGCTACCCGCTCTTCTTCACGACCTAGCCGGAGGAGTAGCCGGTTCCGCCCACAATGCATCCGGGACGGGATGATCGTGAACGCGAAAGACGTGGAGATCGTTCGCATCGTGCACAGGCGACGGGCGCAGCCTATCTCGCCCCTCTCCTCAGCCGATCGTTGATGGCCTCACCCAGCCCCTCTTCCGGAATCGGCATTGCCGCGATCCGGTCCGCCGCGCGGTCGAGCGTGCGGAGCGCCGAGAAGAAACGGGCCGCTGCCTCGACCAGATCGCCTTTCTCGCTGATATTCACGACAGCCTTCGCGCGGTCCGCGCCCGGCGGGAGCGGCAGGCCAAAGGCGAGAAGCGCTTCGCCCGGCCGCACGTCCCGCGCGTTGAGCCGCAACGCTGCCGCCGGTGCATAATGCCTCTCCAGCATGCCCGGCGCCCGGGGCGCGGCCGCGTCCGCGTGAGCATTGCGTAGCGGCGCACCGATCGCCCGTTCGATGTCGCCGCGCGAAACGCCGCCGGGACGGAGCAGTTCGACGCCCGCTTCGCTCACCGCGACTATGGTCGACTCGATCCCGAGCGGCGTTGGCCCCGCATCCAGGATGACCGCGACAGCGTCGCCAAGGTCGGCCACGACGTGATCGGCATCGGTCGCGCTGATGTGGCCGGACCGGTTCGCGCTTGGCGCCGCAAGCGGCCGGCCGGTGCGCGCGAGCAGCGCCTGCGCGACCGGATGCGCCGGCACCCGCACTGCCACCGTGTCGAGCCCGGCGGTAACGATTTCGGCAATCCCCGAATCCGGAGCGCTTTTCAGAACCATGGTTAACGGCCCGGGCCAGAACGCTGCCGCGAGGCGCCGCGCCGCGGGCGGCAGTATCGCAATGCGTCCGGCCGCCTCCATCGACGGCACGTGCACGATCAGGGGATTGAAGCGCGGCCGGCCCTTTGCCGCGAAGATGCGGGCGACTGCCTCGGGATTCGTGGCGTCTGCAGCAAGTCCGTAGACCGTCTCCGTCGGCATCGCGACGAGCGCACCGGCCGCGATCGCGGCCGCGGCGGCCTCGATGCCCGCCGCGTCGTCTTCGCCATTCATCCGGAAACGCTGGGGCACCGAGCGTAATGCTTGCTTTTCGACAAAATTGCCGAATAGATGATTGGCACCATCGATGGCCATTTGACCGTCTGGCAGGGGGTTTGTGGCCAAGCCCGACCAGGTCGTCAAGCCGTAACCGGAACGACGATTCGCATGGGCTTTCGTGCGCCGCTCGATGATATCTCTTTCGCGCTGAGGCGCGTCGCCGACCTCGACGGCGCAATCGCCGCCGGTGCTGCCGGCGAACTGACCGACGATCTGGTGGACGCGATCGTTGGCGAAGCCGCGCGCTTCGGCGAGGAGGTACTGGCACCCCTCAATGCGACCGGCGACAGGATCGGCGCCAGGTTCGCCGACGGCAAGGTGACGACACCGCCGGGCTGGAAGGAAGCCTATCGCGATTTCGCTGCCGCCGGCTGGACCGGCCTCGTGGCGCCCACCGAATATGGCGGCCAGGGGTTGCCGCTCCTCCTCTATATGGCGGTTCAGGACATCTTCAACGCCTCCAATCCGGCTTTCATAACCGGCTCGATGCTGTCCACCGGCGCCGTGCATGCGATCGACGAATACGGCACCAGGGAGCTCAAGGATCGGTGGCTGCCCCGGCTCGTCTCCGGCGAGTGGACGGCGACGATGAACCTCACTGAACCGCACGCAGGCTCCGACCTTGGCGCCATGCGCACGAAGGCCGAACCGCGGCCCGACGGCACCTATCGCCTCTTTGGCCAGAAGATCTTCATCACCTATGGCGAACACGACATGGCGGACAACATCGTCCACCTCGTGCTCGCCCGCCTGCCCGACGCCCCACAGGGCTCGAAGGGCATTTCCATGTTTCTCGTGCCGAAGCGTCTTCTCAACGACGACGGCAGCCTGGGCGCGACGAACGACCTCGCCTGCGGCGGCATCGAGCACAAGCTCGGTCTCCACGGCTCACCCACCTGCACCATGCTCTACGGTCCGAAAGGCGAAGGCGCCGTGGGCTGGATGGTCGGCGAGCCGAACCGCGGATTGGAAGCGATGTTCCTGATGATGAACCGCGCCCGCGTGAGCGTCGGCCTTCAGGGCGTCGGCGTCGCCGAGCGCGCCTATCAGCACGCGCTCGACTATGCCCGCGAACGCAAGCAGGGCCGCCCCATCGGCAAGAAGGGCGGCGACATGGTCCCGATCGTCGAGCACCCGGACATCGAGCGGCATCTGATCGGCATGAAAGCCAGGATCGCGGTAAGCCGGGCCATCTGCTACGCATGTGCCGGCGCAGAGGATCGTTCGCGTGCAGGCACCGGGGAAGAGAGAGCGGTCTGGAGCGAGCGCGTCGCGCTGCTGACGCCCGTCGCCAAGGCGTTTTCGACCGATCTTGCGCTCGAGGTGACCCAGTCGGCCGTGCAGGTGCACGGCGGCGCCGGCTACATCGAGGAAACCGGGGTCGCCCAGTATTATCGCGATGCGCGCGTGTTCGCGATCTACGAAGGCACCAATGGCATCCAGGCGATTGACCTGGTGATGCGCAAGCTGCCGCTGGCGCAGGGCGGAGCAGTCACGCGGTTCGGTCAGTATCTCCGTGAGAACATCGACCTTGTCGCCGAATCCAACGATCCGGCCTTCGGCCGCACGGCGGAAATCCTCAAGGCAGCCCTCGAAGACCTGACGGTTGCCACAAGGCATCTCCTGGGTCTCCTGATCGCGGGCAAATACAACGATGCTCTCGCTGGCGCGACCCCCTACCTCCACCTCTTCGGCCTCACGACGGGCGGGACTCTGATCGCAGCCGGTGCGGCCCGGGAGGGCCGCGGCGGCGCCTCCAGCCCGGCGCGCGTCGCCCTTGCGCGGTACTTCGCCGAGAATCACGTCGGCCAGACCGCCAGCCTTCGTACGACTGTCACCGATGGTGCGGCATCGCTGTTCGCGGCTACCGAGCAGATACTCGCGAAAGGTTGAAAAGCATGTCGTTGCGTCCGCGTTTGCGTAATGGGAGCGCCCCGCCGATCGCCCCCGCCCGGGACGAAGGCGACGATATGGTGCGGGTCGATGTCAACGGCCCGATCCTGACCGTCCGCTTCGACCGGCCTGACAAGAAGAATGCCCTCACCTCCGCGATGTTCGAGGCCGCCGCCGACGCTCTCGTTCTGGGTGAGGCTGACTCCAAGATACGCGTGTTCATTCTCGCCGGCGCCGCCGGCGCCTTCACGTCGGGTAACGACATCTCCGAGTTCCGCGACTACGCCGAAACCGGAACCATCGGCTCGAGCATCGTGCGCTTCATGAAGACGCTGGCGACCATCGAGAAGCCGATCGTGGCAGCCGTGGACGGCCTGGCCATCGGCATCGGCACGGCGATGCTTCTGCTTTGCGACCATGTCGTGGCCAGCGAATGGTCGGTCTTCTCCACGCCCTTCGTCGAACTTGGTCTGACGCCGGAAGCGGCCTCGACCCTGGTGGCGCCGCGCCTGATGGGACACCAGCGCGCGTTCGAACTGCTCGTCATGGGCGAGAACTTCGACGCCCATCGCGCCTATGAGGTCGGGCTGGTAAGCCGGGTCGTTTCGCCCGAGAAGGTCGAGGAAGTGGCCTTCGCCGCGGCCGAGAACATTGCCAACAAGCCGCCGGAAGCGGTCCGCGCCACCCGCAATCTGATGCGCGGCGACCGGCGCGAGATCACCCAGCGGATCGACCTCGAAGCCTCCGGCTTCGCCGAGTTGCTGCGCTCGCGCGAGGCGCGCGACGCGTTCGAGGACTTTCTGAGCCGCAGGAGAAGGTGACGCCGCGGCTCCGCCAGAAAGCGGCGCTGGCGCGTGAGAGATGGCCAGACATCTTGCCGGCAAGACCCTGTTCATCACCGGCGCCTCGCGCGGCATCGGCCTTGCGATTGCGCTTCGCGCTGCCGCCGACGGGGCCAACGTCGCGGTGGTCTCAAAGACGCAAACCCCGCACCCGAAGCTGCCCGGCACCGTCTACACGGCCGCCGCAGCAATAGAGGCGGCCGGCGGCAAGGCACTGCCCCTGCCGGTGGATATCCGCAACGACGACGCCGTGTCGGCCGCCATCGGGGCGACCGTCGCACGGTTCGGCGGCATCGACATCGTTGTCAACAACGCGTCTGCGATAAACCTCGCGCCGACCGAGGCGATCGGGATGAAGCGCTTCGATCTGATGCATCAGGTCAACACGCGCGGCACGTTCCTTGTCTCCAAACTTGCCTTGCCGCATCTGACGAAATCCGCCAACCCGCATATCCTTGTGCTCTCGCCCCCGCTCGACTTGCGGCCCGAGTGGTTCGCGCCGCACCTTGCCTACTCGCTCGCCAAGTACGGCATGAGTCTCTGTGTGCTCGGCCTGGCCGCCGAGCTGGCCGACCGGGGCATCGCGGTGAACGCACTCTGGCCGCGAAGCGTGATCGCCACCGCCGCCGTTCAGAATCTCCTCGGCGGCGACGCGGTCATGCGCGCCAGCCGCAAGCCGGAAATCGTCGCCGATGCCGCCTACCTGATCCTGACACAGCCGAGCCGCACCTTCACCGGACGCTTCGTGATAGACGAGGACATCCTCGCCGGGCATGGCGTGACGGACTTCGCGAAATATCGCGTCGACCCGGCTGCAAAGCTCGTACGCGACCTGTTCGTCGAGGGCGAACCCCGCTGATCCGAGTGCCTTCGTGACCACCTGCCTGCTCTATCATCCCGTCTTTCTCGATCACCTGACGCCGCCCGGCCACGTCGAACGGCCCGATCGGCTCCGTGCCATCGTTGATGCGCTCGACAGGCCCGGATTTGCTGCCTTGCGGCGCATTCCCGCACCCCACGCCGAAGTGGAGGACGTGCTCTACGCCCACACCGCGAGTCACGTGGAGCGGATCCGTCTGGCGGCCCCCCAGTCGGGGTTGATCGCGATCGACCCCGACACGTTCATGTCCCCGGAAAGCTACACGGCGGCGATGCACGCGGTCGGAGCGGCCTGCGCCGCGGTCGACGAAGTGGTCGCCCGCCGTGCGAGGAATGCCTTTTGCGCCGTGCGCCCGCCCGGTCACCACGCCGAACCCGACAGGGCGATGGGCTTCTGTCTGTTCAACAACGCCGCGATCGCCGCGCGCCATGCGCAACGCAGGCACGGCCTCGGACCGGTCGCCATCGTCGACTGGGATGTACACCACGGCAACGGCACGCAGGCCGTGTTCTGGGAAGACCCGAAGGTATTCTTCGCCTCCACCCACCAGATGCCGCTCTACCCCGGCACCGGCGCACCGTCGGAGCGCGGTGTCGGCAACATTCTCAACGTGCCGCTCGCGCCGGGAACCGACGGCGCCGGATTCCGTGCCGCCTTCGCCCGCCATGTATTGCCGGCCGTGGACAATTTCGCGCCGGAGCTGATCGTGATCTCCGCCGGCTTCGACGCGCACAGAAACGACCCGTTGGGCGGCCTCCGGCTCGAAGCGGCCGACTTCGCCTGGGCCACGCGCGAACTGATGGCACTTGCGGAAAGGCACGCCGGCGGTCGGATCGTCAGCACGCTCGAGGGCGGCTACGATCTCGCCGCCTTGGCCGAATCCGCGGTCGCCCATGTTTCTGCATTGATGGAGGGGTAAGCGGCGGACCGCCCTTGCGCCCGGCGGCTGCATCGTTGAAAAGGGCGTCATGGCCGAGACACCCCTTCCGCCCGTGGAGAGCCTGCCTTTCGAGGCGGCCCTGAAGGAGCTTGAAAAGATCGTCGACCGGCTCGAAAAGGGCGAGGTTCCCCTGGCCGAGTCGATCGCCATCTATGAGCGTGGCGAGGCACTGAAGAAGCGCTGCGAGGACCTGCTCAAGCAGGCGGAAGCCCGGGTCCAGAAAATCCGCCTCGGCCCGGACGGCGACCCCAGGGGCGTGGAACCGCTCGACGATTAGGCAATCCCCGGCCATTCGGGCCCCCGGCACAGGACAGCCTTGCTTCCGCCCTTTGGCAGGAGTTTAAGGTCTGCACCGACCAGCGTCTTCGGGGCATTCGTGCCGATATCAACCCCCCTTCTCGACCGTATCCGCCTGCCGGCGGACATTCGCGCCCTGCCTGAGCGCGATCTGCGCCAGCTTGCCGATGAGTTGCGCGCCGAGACCATCGATGCGGTCTCGGTCACTGGCGGTCATCTCGGCGCGGGTCTGGGCGTGGTGGAGCTGACCGTGGCGCTCCACTACATCTTCGACACGCCGCGCGACCGAATCGTCTGGGATGTCGGCCATCAGGCCTATCCGCACAAGATTCTCACGGGGCGGCGCGACCGCATCAGGACGCTGCGGCAGGGCGGCGGCCTGTCTGGCTTCACCAGGCGGTCCGAAAGCGAATACGACCACTTCGGCGCCGCGCACTCCTCCACGTCGATCTCCGCCGCACTCGGCATGGCGGTGGGACGCGACCTCGAGGGTCGCGACAACCACGTCGTCGCCGTGATCGGCGACGGGGCGATGTCGGCCGGCATGGCCTACGAAGCGATGAACAACGCCGGGCACCTGAAGTCGCGGCTGATCGTCGTTCTCAACGACAACGACATGTCGATTGCACCGCCCGTCGGCGCGCTGTCGGCGCATCTTGCCCGCATTGTCACCGGACGCACGTACCGGTCGTTCCGGGGCCTTGCCAAACGCGCGGTGGGTTGGCTGCCGCCGTTCCTGCGCAAGAAGGCGAAGCTCACCGAGGAATTCGCGCGAAGCTTCTGGACCGGCGGTACCCTCTTCGAGGAGTTGGGCTTCTACTATGTCGGCCCCATCGACGGTCACAATCTGGACCATTTGCTGCCGGTCCTCCGCAACGTCCGCGACATGAAGAACGGCCCGATCCTGGTCCACGTCGTCACCAGGAAGGGAAAGGGTTACGCACCGGCGGAGGCCTCCGCCGACAAGTTTCACGGTGTCGCGAAGTTCGACGTGGTGACCGGAAAGCAGGCGAAGAGCACTTCCAACGCGCCGGCCTATACGAAGGTGTTTGCCGAAAGTCTCATCCGCGAGGCGGAGAAGGATGAGAAGATCGTCGCCATCACGGCTGCGATGCCTGCCGGCACGGGCCTCGACCTTTTCGCCGGTCGCTTCCCCGACCGCTGCTTCGACGTGGGTATCGCCGAGCAGCACGCCGTTACCTTCGCCGCGGGACTTGCGACGGAGGGTTACAAGCCTTTCTGTGCCATCTACTCGACTTTCCTGCAGCGCGCCTACGATCAGGTTGTGCACGACGTGGCGATCCAGTCGCTGCCGGTGCGCTTCGCCATCGACCGCGCCGGACTGGTCGGCGCCGACGGACCGACACACGCCGGCGCATTCGACGTGACTTTCCTCACCGCACTGCCCGGCTTCGTCGTCATGGCAGCGGGCGACGAGGCGGACCTGATGCACATGGTCGCGACGGCCGCCGCCATCGACGACCGGCCTTCCGCCTTTCGCTACCCCCGCGGCGAAGGCATTGGCGTCGATTTGCCGGAGGTCGGCACCCCGCTGGAAATCGGCAAGGGCCGCGTGCTGCGGGAAGGTACCGGAATCGCACTGCTTTCTTTCGGCGGACGGCTCGCGGAATGCCTGAGAGCCGCCGAGGAGTTGCAGGCGCACGGCCTGTCGACGACCGTCGCGGACGCGCGCTTTGCAAAGCCGCTCGACACGGCGCTGATCGACCGGCTCGCCCGCGAGCACGAAGTGCTCCTCACGATCGAGGAAGGGTCCGCCGGCGGCTTTGGCGCGCATGTCCTGCACTACCTGAGCGCTGCGGGCACCCTCGACCGCGGTCTGAAGGTGCGCACCCTGACGCTGCCGGACCGGTTCATCGATCAGGACAGGCCGGAAGCGATGTACAAGGCCGCCGGACTCGACGCCGCCGCGATAGCAGGAGCCGCTATCCGCGCACTCGGCAAGGACACGACGTCCGCCGCCATTCGCTTGGCCTGACCGCGACAGGCTGCCGCGCCGAATGGCGCCGCATTCCATCCAGGGCTATCGTTCGCCCATGCCGCGCAGCCTCTTTGCCGCGTTCCGCTCCGCCGACGGCCGCTCCTTCGCCCAGGCGCTGGCATTGCTCGTCATGCTCAGCTCGATATTCGGTGGCGTGACGGCCGGAGCTGCGGCAGCGGCGGACGACATCCGGCACTGCATCGACACGCCCTTCGGCGCCTTGCCGAATGCGCATGACGGCCTCGCCTGCTGCCCCGGCATGATGATGGGCGGCGCGCCCTTGCTCCCGCCTCCCGCGCTCCCGTCGTTCGAGTTTCAAGGGAGGCAGGCGCCGGTTCTTCCTGCTCCACGCGATGCGTGGATTCCCGACAACCCCGTCGCGCCGTCTGATCGACCGCGCGGCCCGCCCCTGTCGGCCTGAACCGAGGACAATCGAAGAACGGATTCAGACCCGGCTCACGCCGCGCGTGAGCTCAGACCGTTGGGGTGTTGAAATGAAATTCCGCATTGCCGCGCTCGCGGCGCTCCTCACCGTCGGCCTTGCCGGCGTTGCCGCTGCACACGAGGTCACGGTCGGACCGCTGAGACTCACCGACCTCTGGACACGCGCCACGCCACCCGGCGCGCCGACCGCGGTGGGCTTTCTCACCGTCACGAATACGGGAACGGAGCCGGACCGGCTTGTCGCCGTCAGCTCACCCGGGTCCGTCACCGGAGAAATCCACGAGATGTCGATGGAAAACGATGTGATGAAGATGCGCGCCCTCCCCGCCGGGATAGAGATACCGGCGGGCGGCACGGTGAGGCTCGCCCCCGGCGGCCTGCACCTCATGTTCGTCACTCTGAAGGCGCCGCTGATCGAGGGCGACAAGCTGCCGGTCACGCTGATCTTCGAGAAGGCGGGAAAAGTGGATACGTTCCTGCACGTTCTCTCCATTGGCGCGAGGGGGCCCGATGGCGGAGACCACGGACACGGGGTGACGCAATGACCGCGCTCCGTCTCGTCCGGTACGGCGCATGGGCACTGGTGGCGGTGGCGGCGGTTGCCGCCGCCGCCCTCTTCGTAGCGCCGTCGCTGTGGCCGCGCACCGACGCCGTGACGATCGGCGGCCCCTTCACGCTCATCGACCAGAACGGCGCTACCGTCACGGAAGCCGCTCTCAGGGGACGCCCGTCGTTGATCTACTTCGGCTTCACCCTCTGCCCCGACGTCTGCCCCACGACGCTCTTCGACGCCACGAACTGGTTGAAGCAACTGGGAACCGACGCCGACAGGCTGCGGTTCTATTTCGTCACGGTCGATCCCGAACGCGACACCAGGGAGGTAATCGCCGAGTACCTCAGCGCGTTCGATTCACGCATGATCGGTTTGACCGGCAGCCGTGCGGCCATGGACCAAGCGCTTCGGTCTTTCCGAATCTATTCCCGCAAGGTGCCTGACGAGAAAGGCGGATATACCGTGGACCACAGCGCGTCCGTCTACATGTTCGACGCCGACGGCCGCTTCGCCGGCACGATCGCTTACCAGGAACCGGAGGAGGAGGTTCTGCCAAAGCTCCGGAAGCTGATTGCCGGTTCGTGAGCGCCCCTGCTAGGGCGCCTCCACGTTCTCGATCCGGATGCCGAATCCGTCGAGACCGACATAGCGCAGCGAGCGCGTCGTCAGAAGGACGATGGAGCTGACGCCGAGGTCCTTGAGAATCTGGGCGCCGAGGCCGATCTCGCGCCATTCGGCCTGGCGGCGCAGCGCCGAACTGTGACCGTCGCCGAGCTCGTCGCGTGCCCGGCGGCTCTCGCCGGCAACGCCCACGGCTCCTTCCCGCAGGTAGACGATGACTCCGCGCCGGCTCTGCGCAACGCGCTGAATCGTCCGTTCCATGAAGGCGCGCCGCGCCCCGAACACATCGTCGAAGAACATCTCGCGGTGGAGCCGCACGGTCACGTTCTTGCCGTCCCCGATGTCGCCGAATATGAGCGCGGGATGCTGCACCGGATCGAACGGCGTACGGTACACAATGGCCTTCGCCGGCCCTGCGATCGTATCGACAGTGAACTCGTCGGCGCGCTCGACGAGGCGCTCGCTCCGCTGCCGCCAGGCGATGATGTCCGCCACCGACACCAGCTTCAGCCCGTGCTCCACCGCGAACCGTGTCACGTCCGCACCGCGTTTCACCGTTCCGTCGTCGTTGACGAGTTCGCAGATCACACCGACCGGCGGAAGATTGGCGAGCTTGCACAGATCCACCGCGGCCTCGGTATGGCCGGAGCGGATGAGCACGCCGCCCTCCTTCGCAATCAGGGGGAAGACGTGACCCGGCCGCACGAAGTCGTCCGCCCCGGCATTCGGGTTGGCAATCCCGCGCACCGTGTTGCAGCGCTCCTCGGCCGAAATACCCGTGGTGAGGCCAGGCTTGTAGTCCACCGAAACCGTGAATGCGGTACCGAGCGGCGCGTCGTTGTCGGCAACCATCGGCGCAAGCTGGAGCCGCCGGGCGATGCTGCGGCTCACCGGCGTGCAGACGATGCCGCTCGTGTGCCGGACGATGAAGGCGAGCTTCTCCGGCGTCGCATGCGCCGCCGCAAGCACCAGATCGCCTTCGTTTTCCCGGTCGTCGTCGTCGGTGACCACGACGATCTCGCCCTTTTCAAAGGCTCGGAGCGCCTCGACGAAGCGCTGCATGTCCGCTGTCATGTGAGGATGCTCATGAACTAGGGGCCGACCTGCCCGCGATGCCGCAAATAGTGATCCGCAAGCACGATTGCCAGCATGGCTTCGCCGACCGGTACTGCCCGAATCCCGACGCAGGGGTCGTGGCGGCCCTCCGTCGAGATGTCGCGCTCCGCGCCGGTACGGTCCACCGTGCGCCGCGGATTGAGAATGGATGAAGTCGGCTTGACCGCGAACCGCGCGACGATCGGCTGACCGGTGGAGATGCCGCCGAGCACACCGCCCGCATTGTTGGACAGGAATTCGGGTCGCCCGTCCGGCCCGGCCCGCATCTCGTCGGCATTTTCCTCGCCGCTGAAGGCGGCCGCCGCGAAGCCTGCGCCGATTTCCACGCCCTTGACGGCGTTGATCGACATCAGCCCCGCCGCGATATCCTGGTCGAGCTTGGCGTAGACCGGCGCGCCGAGTCCGGCCGGCACGCCCTCCGCCACCACCTCGACCACGGCGCCGACGGACGAGCCGGCCTTGCGCACGGCATCAAGATAGGCCTCCCATGTCTTCGCCGCCTCGGCGTCGGGCGCGAAGAACGGATTGCGGTCCACCTCGTCCCAGTCCCAGCGTGCGCGGTCGATCTTGTGCTTGCCGATCTGGACCAGCGCGCCGCGCACCCGCATCCCCGGCACGACCTTCCGCGCGATCGCGCCGGCGGCGACCCGCGCTGCCGTCTCGCGCGCCGAGGCGCGGCCGCTGCCGCGCCAGTCGCGGATGCCGTATTTGGCCTCATAGGTGAAATCGGCATGCCCGGGCCGGTAGCTGTCCCTGATGGCGGAATAATCCTTCGAGCGTGCGTCCACATTCTCTATCTGGAGCGCGATGGGGGTGCCGGTGGTGAGAAGCTGACCGCTCGCCTCGTCCGTCATCGCGCCGGAGAGAATCCTCACCGCATCCGGCTCGCGCCGCTGCGTCGTGAACCGCGACTGCCCCGGCCGCCGCCGGTCCATCCAGTGCTGGATCTCCGCTTCCGAGATCGGGATACGCGGCGGGCACCCGTCAACCACGCAGCCGATGGCCGGACCGTGACTCTCGCCCCAGGTGGTCACGCGGAACAGATGGCCGAAGGTATTGTGGGACATGGCGGCGGCGCCGGCTGAAATGGCGCGATCCTTCTAGGCGAGGGGCAAGGGTGCGTCAAACCGCGTCCCGGAGCCGCCCGGCGAAGCGGCGCTGAGGGTGCGACATGCAGGCGCATCCGCGAATTTCGCAACGCCCCTGCGACATTTTGTTGTCCACGCCGCGCTTCGGCCATCGTCTGTCGGGGAATGCCCGCAACATGGCAAATTTGCGCGCGGAGCAGATTAAATCTTCGAACATGTAACCCGCGCGGAATCGGGAGCAATTTCCCCATCGCGCCGGCGGCTCCCGATCCGGACGCGCGCAAGACCGGGACCGAGACGGCGCGTTCGAACATCCCGATTGGAGGGACAGTCATGAGCAGAAAACTGACCGCTGCGGCTACAGCCGCCGCACTCATTGCCGGAATATCGCTGGCCCATGCGGCACAGACCGAGACCGGCGTCATCGCATCCATAAATGCGAAGGCCCCCTCGATCACGCTTCAGAAAGGCGCGATCAGGACGTTCTGGCTCGCCAGCAGCGTCAATCCGGCAGACCTCAAGGTCGGCGAAAAGGTCGTGGTCACCTACGACATGATCTCCAGCAAGCCGACAGCGAGCGCGGTCGTGCAGGCGCACTGACGGCGCCGAAGGAAGCAGGCGGCGGCCCCTCGCGGGCCGCCGCTTCCTTTCCCCGAATCCGGCTTTGTTTCCGCCTGCGCTCTGCGAAACGGCCGAAGGAAACCTGACGTCAGTCCTGCGCCAGCGATATGTCCGGTGCTTCGGGAACCTTCATGCCGACGATATGGTAGCCGCTGTCGACATGGTGAATCTCGCCGGTCACCGCACGCGACAGATCGGAAAGAAGATAGAGCGCGGCGTCGCCGACTTCCTCGACCGCCACGGTGCGGCGAAGCGGCGAGTTCAGCTCGTTCCACTTGAGTATGTATCGGAAATCGCCGATGCCCGACGCCGCCAGCGTCTTGATCGGCCCGGCCGAGATCGCGTTCACCCGGATGTTCTTCGGCCCGAGGTCGGCCGCCAGATACCGCACGCTCGACTCCAGCGCCGCTTTCGCCAGGCCCATGACGTTGTAGTGCGGCATCCATTTCTCGGCGCCGTAGTAGGTAAGTGTTAGAATCGACCCGCCGCCGTCCATCAGCTTCTCGGCCCGCTGCGCGACGGCCGTCAGCGAGTAGCAGGAGACCAGCATCGTCTTGCTGAAGTTCTCCTGTGTCGTGTCGATGTAGCGGCCCGTAAGTTCCTCCTTGTCGGAGAAGGCAATGGCGTGGACGACGAAATCGAGCCGGCCCCACTCTCCCCTGAGCCGGTCGAATACCGCATCCACGGTCGGAGGTTCTGTCACGTCGCAGTCGCCGACGACGATGCCGCCGACTTCCCGCGCAAGAGGCTCGACGCGCTTCCTTATCGCATCGCCCTGATAGGTGAAGGCAAGCTCGGCGCCGTGCGCATGGCAGGCGCGTGCGATCCCCCAGGCGATCGAGCGGTTGTTTGCCAGCCCCATTATGAGGCCTCGCTTTCCGCGCATGATCGCGGTGGGCTCTGTCATGGATGCACTGCCTTTCCCGATGAGCGGGCCTCTATCGCACAGGCCCGGAAGCCCTTCAAGGCGCGGTGGGCAGCCCTCATGTCCCCCACGAGCGGAATAGAACGGCCAGCCACGGCGTCATGGTTCTGTAGGCAGGCACCTGCCCTGCCCGTACCCATGGAGAAACGCATGATGCGCATAGCCACAGGTCTGGCCGCCCTCGTCCTCCTTTCCACCGCAGCTCTCGCCGCCCCGGCGATGGAAGGCGATACCGCAAAGGGCAAGGTGCTCGTCGATGAAAAGGGCATGACCCTCTACATCTTCGACAAGGACGAGCCGAACAAGTCCAACTGTTACGACCAGTGCGCCGTCAACTGGCCGCCGCTTCTGGTGAAGGAAGGCGAAACAGCCGAAGGCGACTGGACGATTGTCGAACGGACCGACGGGACCAGGATGTGGGCCTACAAGGGCAAGCCCCTCTATCTCTGGATCAAGGACACCAGGCCGGGCGACATCACCGGCGACGGCGTCGGCGGTGTCTGGCACCTCGCCACGCCTTGACCCTGATCGGGCAGGCCGGCGGAGCGATGTCGCGCCGCCGGCCGCGTTGGGGCAGGATGCCGGAATGCCAATCGACCGCCGTGAGCTGGAGGGGCTGATACCGGCGCTGCGCCGCTATGCGCGCGGTCTTGCAGGCGACCGCTCCGCCGCCGACGACCTGGTGCAGGAGTGTCTTGCGCTTGCGCTCGACCGCGAGCGCCAGTTTCGCGGCCCACATCTGAGGCCGTGGGTGTTCGCCATCCTGTCGAATGTCGGGCGAAGCGCCCATCGCAAACGGGCACGGGCGCCGGTATTGGCCGACGTCGATCCGGCCGACGCGGGGGCCGACCCGGCAACGCGCGTGACCGTGCTCGCCGCTCTGTCGGCGCTGCCGGACGAGCAGCGCCAGCCGCTCCTGCTCGCGGCCGTGGAAGGATTCACCTATCGGGAGATCGCCGACATTCTCGGTATCCCGATCGGCACAGTGATGTCGCGGCTGAGCCGCGCACGGGCAACGCTTGCTGAGCGTCTCGAAGGTGCGGAGATCGTTGCCCTCAGGAGAACGAAATGACCGGGGCTGGAATCGCCGTAACCGATGCGGACCTGCTGGCCTATGCCGACGGCCGGCTCGATGGAGAACGCCGCGCCGTTGTCGAAGCGTGGCTTGCGGACCGTCCCGAGGACCGCTTGCGCGTCGAGGAATGGCAGCGGCAGAACGCGGTGCTTCATGCCGTGCTCGACCCCGTGGAGCGCGAACCGGTGCCGCCGGAGCTCACTGCCGTGCTGCGCACCGCGCCGCGCCGCCGCGCCCTTCCGGACATTGCCGCGGCTGCCGCCGTGGCGGTTGCGTTCGTGGCCGGACTCGCTGCCGGATACGTGCTCTGGAACGCGCCTGCGGAACAAGCCTCCCTGAAGGAACTCGCAACGGTCGGTCTCGATGCCCACCGTGTCTACGCCGTGGAGATTCGCCATCCGGTGGAGGTCGGCGCGGACGAGGAGCAGCATCTCGTCGCCTGGCTGACCAAGCGGCTCGACACGCCGGTGAAGGCGCCCGATCTCTCCGCCGAGGGGCTGCGCCTTCTCGGCGGGCGGCTGATCCCGTCCGGCGACAAGCCCGCCGCCCTGCTGATGTACGAAGGCGATAGCGGCGAACGCTTCAGCCTTCTGATCGCGCGTGAGCCGACGGCAAGGATGACGTCCTTCCGCTATACCGAAGCCGGCAACGTCGGAGCCTTTTATTGGATGGATTCGGGCGCAGGATATGCCCTCTCCGGCCCGGCCGACCGCAACCGGTTGCTTCGCATCGCGCGCGCCATCTACGAGCAGCTCGATAACTAAAACGCCGCCTGTCGGTTTGGGCGGCCTGGCGAACGGGCTATAGTCCGCCCGCCATGACCGCTCCCATCCGCGCACCCTCGCCGGCGCTGCTCGAGCGCTTCGCCGCCATTGTCGGCGCGCGTTATGCGGTGACCGACGCCGCCGGGCAGGCGCCCTATCTTGTCGAGCCGCGCGGGCGTTATCCCGGCCGCACGCCGATGGTGCTGCGTCCAGGCACGACCGAAGAAGTTGCGGCAATCCTGAAGCTCGCGAACGAGACGCTGACGCCCATCGTGCCGCAGGGTGGCAATACTGGCCTTGTCGGCGGGCAGACACCGCACGAGACCGGCAACGAAATCGTCCTCTCGCTCGGCCGGCTCGACCGCATTCGCGCCATGGACGCCGGGGCAAACACCATGACCGTGGAGGCGGGAGCGACACTCGCCAAAGCGCGGGCCGCTGCCGCTGAGGCCGACCGCCTTTTCCCCCTCTCGCTGGCTTCCGAAGGCACCTGTCAGATCGGCGGCAACCTCGCCACGAATGCCGGCGGTACCGCCGTCCTAGCCTACGGCACCATGCGCGAGCTGACGCTCGGCCTTGAGGTCGTCCTCGCATCCGGCGAAATCTGGAACGGCCTCCGCACGCTGCACAAGGACAACACCGGCTACGACCTCCGCGACGTCTTTGTCGGCTCGGAGGGCACGCTCGGCGTCGTCACGGCGGCGGTATTGAAGCTCTATCCCCAACCCCGCGGCACGGCGGTCGTTTTTGCAGGCCTGCCGGATCTCGGCGCGGTGCTGCGGTTTCTCAACGAAGCGCGCGGGGCGGCCGGGCGCGACCTGACGGCATTCGAGTTCATGGCGCGGATCGGGCTCGATTTCGTGCTCAGGCACCTGCCCGGCGCACGCGACCCGCTCGCGAGCCGGCACGAATGGTACGTGCTCGCCGAGATCTCTTCCCTGATCTCCGAAGGAGACGCGCACAAACGCGCCGAATCGATCCTTGCCGCTGCAATCGCCGACGGGATTGTGTCCGATGCCGCGATCGCGGCCTCATTGGCGCAAGCTCGGGAGTTGTGGCGTCTGCGGGAGGCGTTGTCGGAAGTTCAGCGCCACGAAGGCGGCTCGATAAAGCACGACGTGTCGCTGCCCGTCGCGCGCATCGCGGATTTCATCGCCGAGGCGAGCGCCGCCGCACTGAAGGTCGTGCCGGGTGCCCGGATCGTGCCCTTCGGACATGTCGGCGACGGCAACGTGCACTTCAACGTGAGCCAGCCCGTCGGCGCCGACACGTCCGCCTTCCTCTCCCGCTGGGACGAGGTAAACGAAGCCGTGCACGCCGTAGTTGCGCGATACGGCGGCTCCATCTCAGGCGAGCACGGGATCGGCCGCGCCAAGCGCCATCTCCTGACGGCGGTCAAGAGTCCCGTTGAAATTGCGTTGATGCGGAAACTCAAGGCCGCGCTCGATCCCAACGGCATACTGAACCCCGGCAAGGTTCTGTGAACCGCAATTCTTCGGTTGGCGCTAACCATTTAGGATTCCATCTAGTTTTAACCCAATCGATTAAGTCCGCTCAAAGCCTCGCCTGTCATTCTCCCCGCGTTCGAGACCGGGAAAACCGGCCGGACGCGCCCGGACAAGCCGGGCAGGGAGATTGCGGTGAGGCGTCATTCTGTCGGCGTCGGCGTTATCGCCGATGGCGAACCGATCCTGCGGCTGGACCCGGGGGCGCTTCCGGTGCGGTATCAGGTCTTCTTCGGGGGGGCCGCATCGGGAGCGCCTGCGGCGGTGGTTCTCGACCGCGAGCAGGCCGTGATCCGTCAGGTACGCGGCGGCGTCCCGACGCTGCTCACGCTGCCGATCGCACAGTTCCGCGGCGTCGCCGCCCGCTTTGAACCCCGGAAGGACGGTCGCGTCCGCACGACGATCGAACTCGCGCATGAGGATCCGGCATTGTCGCTGCCGGTCGCCTCCAGCTTCGACGCGGATGCGATGGCCGACGACTGGGAAGAATGGGGCAAGGTACTCGGCCTGCCGCTCCTTCTGCCGATGACCGGCGACGGAAGCTGGCGGATCGTCTCGGAACCGACTTCGACGGACGACGAACCCGCTGAAGTTCCGGCGCCGCGCCGCGCCCGCACTTTCACGAGCGGCCGCCGCACGCGCTTCGCCCGCCGTCGCAAGACCGGCCGCCCGCCGCTCCACATCGTCACCGGCCGCGAAATCATCGCGCGGGACTAGGTGTTCAGTCCCGAAGTGAGATGGGTCGGATCGTACCTGAAGCGATCTGGCTCGTCTGCCCAGGCTTTGCAGATCGCCTCGTAAGGGGTGAGGCCCCATAAGGACTTCA
>Ga0073934_10000323_pt1 | contig 141323 bp, 134 predicted proteins | sample LarsenN4metaG_FD_76834 | JGI IMG/M metagenome (GOLD analysis project Ga0073934, IMG submission 76834) | Hot spring sediment bacterial and archeal communities from British Columbia, Canada, to study Microbial Dark Matter (Phase II) - Larsen... ... | reverse complement strand
GGTCGCCGGGATGACCGACAAGGAGACCGAACAGACCGGGATCCTCCTGCAGTCGCTGGCGGAGAAGCACGCCATCGTCGTGATCGAGCACGACATGGAATTCGTCCGGCAGATCGCCAGAACAGTGACCGTGCTTCACGAAGGAACGGTCCTCTGCGAAGGGCCGGTGGAGAAAGTCCATTCCGATCCCCGCGTGATCGAGATCTACCTGGGACATCATAAGGACGCCCATGCTCCGGCTTGAGAGTCTCAACGTTTACTACGGCGAGAGCCACATCCTCCGGAACGTTTCGTTCGCGGTGGAGCCCGGGCAGGTGCTGTGCCTCATGGGTCGGAACGGTGTGGGGAAGACGACGACGCTGAAAACAGTGATGGGCCTGCTGCCGGCGAAATCTGGCCGCGTGTCGTTCGAGGGCACGGACATCACGCACGAGACGCCGGACCGGCGGGTGCGACGCGGCATCGGGTACGTGCCCCAGGGGCGGGAGATCATCCCCCACCTCACCGTACGGGAGAATCTGCGCCTGGGGTTCTGGGCGCGGCCGGCGTCGGGGAATCACACCAACGAGCAGGCGGCGTTCGAGGAGGTCTTCGCGTTGTTTCCGAAGCTCATGGAGATTCTCGATCGCCCGGGCGGGGTGCTGAGCGGCGGCGCGCAGCAGCAACTGGCGATCGCACGAACGTTGCTGCTGCAGCCGAAGGTGCTCTTGCTGGATGAGCCGACGGAGGGCATCCAGCCGTCCATCGTGGATCAGATCGAGGAGGTCATTCTCGGCCTGAAGGCGCAGCGAAAGTTTGCGATCCTGATGGTGGAGCAGGGGCTGCACTTTGCGGCGAGGGTGGCGGATGCGTACGTGATCATGGCCAAAGGGGCGGTGGTGGCCTCGGGACGGGCGGGCGAGTTGAGCGCGGAGGAGGTGCGGCGGCATTTGGTCGTGTGATGATGTCGGCGCAGCCGGACTGACCCGCCTGCACGCGGAGCGCGCACATTCCTCAATTTGAGCGGGCGTTCACTAGGGATGCGGTGCTCGCTCGACGCGCGCAGTTCGGGAGCCACCCAGCCACCCCGCTCGGAGTACGTTCCCTCGCCCTGTCGGGCAGAGGGAAAGGGTGAGGGGGAAAAACTGCTATCTGCTCCAGGTGATGCCATGCATCTGACTCCGAGAGAACAAGAAAAACTCCTGATCTACGTTGCCGCGCAGTTGGCGACGGACCGGAGGAAGCGAGGCCTGAAGCTGAACCATCCGGAGGCGGTCGCCTACCTGACTGCGGCCATCCTCGAAGGCATTCGGGACGGCAATTCCGTGGCCGACCTGATGACCTACGGCACCACGCTGCTGTCGCGAAACGACGTCATGCCGGGCGTGCCGGAGATGATTCACGAGATCCAGGTCGAGGGCACGTTCCCGGATGGGACCAAGCTCGTCACGGTGCATAATCCGATCCGATAGACTTTGGCGGTTCCCACCCTTCGAGGAGGAGCTTGATGCCGACTACGAAGAAACCAGCTCCGGCCAAGGTGCCCGCGAAAAAGGGAGGCTCGCTGGCCGCGGCGATCAAAGCCGAGCTCTCCAGGCCCGTGATTCCCGGCGAAGTCATGTTCGGGGCGGGCGACATTGAAGCGAACACCGGCCGCACGACGAAGGACCTGACGGTGACGAATATGGGCGATCGTCCAATTCAAGTCGGATCGCATTGTCATTTCTTTGAAGCCAACCGCGCGCTGCAATTCGACCGCGAGAGCGCCTTCGGCTTCCGACTGTGCATTCCGGCCGGCACCGCAGTGCGCTTCGAGCCGGGTGAAGAAAAGCGGGTGACGGTTGTGGCGCTGGCCGGCAGGCGGGTGGCTCACGGAATCAACGGACTGACCGAAGGATCGCTGGATGACGCGCAGGTGAAGGCGAAGGCACTGGCGCGCGCGGCTGAGCGCGGCTTTGTCGGAAAAGGAGGGACCCGGTGAAAATTCCACGAAAGCAATATGCGGATCTCTTCGGCCCCACCGTGGGCGATCGTGTCCGGCTCGCTGATACGGAACTAGTCATCGAAGTGGAAAAGGATTTCACGTCGTACGGGGATGAGGCGGTCTTCGGCGGCGGCAAGGTGTTGCGGGACGGCATGGGGCAGTCGCCCCGGGCCACCAGCGCGGGCGGCGCGCTCGACACGGTCATCACGAACGCGCTGATTCTGGATTACTGGGGAGTCGTCAAGGCGGACATCGGGATCAAGGATGGGCGCATCGTCGGCATCGGTAAGTCGGGCAACCCCGATCTCATGCCGAACGTGACGCGCGGGATGACAATTGGTCCCGGCACCGAAGCGATCTCGGCAGAAGGCTGTATCGTGACGGCGGGCGGGGTCGAAACCCACATCCACTTCATTTGTCCGCAACAATATTGGGAAGCCCTGTCGGCCGGCATCACGACCATGATCGGCGGCGGGACCGGTCCGGCAACGGGGACGAACGCGACGACCTGCACGCCGGGTCCCTGGAACATTCATCGCATGCTGGAAGCCTCCGACGGGATCCCCATCAACCTGGGCTTTCTCGGGAAGGGGAACTCGTCGCTGCCGGAAGGGTTGAATGAGCAGATCGAGGCCGGCGCGATCGGGCTAAAGCTCCATGAGGACTGGGGGACTACACCGGCGGCGATCGATACCTGTCTGAGCGTCGCGGAGCGGTACGATGTGCAGATCGCGATCCACACGGACACCTTGAACGAAGCGGGATTCGTCGAGGATACGATTAAGGCGTTCAAGGGACGGACGATCCACTCCTTCCACACGGAAGGCGCGGGCGGCGGTCACGCGCCCGACATCATCAAGGTCTGCGGAGAGCCCAACGTGCTGCCGTCCTCGACCAACCCGACGATGCCGTTCACCATCAACACCATGGACGAGCACCTGGATATGCTGATGGTCTGCCATCACCTCAACAAGAAGGTGCCGGAGGATATCGCCTTTGCCGAGTCGCGCATTCGTCGGGAAACGATCGCCGCGGAGGATGTGCTGCACGACCTTGGCGCGATCAGCATGATGTCTTCCGATTCGCAGGCGATGGGACGGCTGGGGGAAGTGATCATCAGGACCTGGCAAACTGCCCATAAGATGAAGGTGCAGCGCGGGCACCTGTCGCCGCCTGGCGGGAGGGATTCCGACCGACACGACAATTTCCGGGCCAGGCGGTATGTGGCCAAGTACACGATCAATCCGGCCATCACGCACGGGATCGCGCACGAGGTCGGCTCCGTGGAAGTCGGAAAGATTGCCGATTTGGTGATCTGGAAGCCGGCGCTCTTCGGCGTGAAACCTGAGATGGTGCTCAAGAGCGGCTTCATCGCCCAGGCGCAGGTGGGGGACCCGAACGCTTCGATCCCGACGCCTGAGCCGATCATCAGCCGGCCGATGTTCGGTTCCTTCGGGCGGGCGCTGTGCAGCACGAGCCTTACGTTCGTGTCGCAGGCGGGGCTGGATCGGGAGATTCCGAAGAAACTCGGTCTGCAGAAGCGCGTCGTGGCGGTGAAGAACTGCCGCGCCATCAAGAAGCGCGATCTCAAGCTAAACGACGAACTGCCCAAGATCGAGGTTGATCCGGAAACCTATATGGTCACCGCGGACGGCGTGCGGCTGACCTGCGAGCCGGCAGCGGTGCTTCCCATGGCGCAACGATATTTTCTCTTCTGAGACAGGCGAGTGGCTAGTGGCGAGGGGCTAAAGGGTTTGATTCGCGGCTGGTGGGTTCCCTCTCGCCTCGTGCCACTGGCCTCGTGCCCCGCTAATGGGTGAGAGACCATGGAGACGCTTGCTCTTATCAAAGGGATGCGCTTCATCGACAGCTTCTTCCCCTCCGGCGGCTATGCGTTCTCCTCCGGCCTGGAGGCCGCGGTGCAGGCGGGCGCGGTGAAGAATTCGGCGCAACTGGTGGTGTATGTCGAAGACCTGCTGTACGGAGGCATGAGTCGGCGCGAGGCGGTCGCAGCCCGCGTGGCCAGCAAGGCCGGTAGGTCCGGAGAGGCGGCAGTTGCGATCGCCGTGGACCGCGAGTTGGACAGCATGAAACTGGGCCGCGATGGGCGTCTGGCCAGCCGCCAGATGGGCCGGCAGGTCATGAAAATCGCGGCCGAGCAACTCGAGGGGAAGGCGATCTTGAAGAGGTATCTCACTGCGATGGAACGTGAAGAGGCTCCCGGCCATCTGCCTGTCTGCCTCGGGCTCACGCTGGGCGCCTGCGGCTGGAAGGGAGAGGAAGCCGTCGCGGCTTATCTCTACCAGACGGCGGTGGGATTCGTGTCGGCGGCGATGCGTCTGATGCCCATCGGACAGCGTGAGGGGCAGAGCCTCATCGAGGGGTGGCTGCCGATGATCGACCGGATCAGCCGCGAGGTGAAGCCGCGCGCCCCATTATCTTCATGGTCACCGGTCCAGGATATCTATGGAATGCGGCACAGCCAGTTGCACTGGAGGTTGTTCAGAAGCTAGGAGCGTATGCACGCACATCATCACCATCATGACCACGGCCACATGATGCCGACGCAAGCGCGGGCGAAGGGGATTCCGGTCATCGGTGTCGGGGGGCCGGTGGGCTCGGGAAAGACGGCGCTGGTGGAGGGCCTCTGCAGGCGGTTACGCGACCGGTACAGCCTCGCGGTCGTCACCAACGACATTTTTACCAAGATTGACGCGGAAATCCTGACCAAGCACGGAGCGCTGCCGCCGGACCGGATCCTGGGTGTGGAAACCGGCGGCTGCCCGCACACGGCGATCCGCGAAGATGCCTCGCACAATCAGGAAGCGATTGACGATCTCCTCCGTCGCCATCCGGACATCGAGCTGATCTTTCTCGAAAGCGGCGGGGACAACCTGGCCGCCACCTTCAGCCCGGAGCTGGTGGACTACGTGATCTACGTGATCGACGTCGCCGAAGGCGACAAGATTCCGAGGAAAGGCGGGCCCGGCATCACCCGCTCGGACTATCTCATCATCAACAAGATGGACCTTGCGCCCTATGTCCGCGCCGATCTCTCCGTGATGGACCAGGACAGCAAAAAGATGCGCGGCGACCGGCCGTACGCGTTTACCAACCTCCTGACCGGCGAGGGATTGGACCGCCTGGTCGAGTGGGTGGAAGCGCGCATCCCGCTGCGCGCCGGCCGCAAGCGGTAGCAAGATGGTAAGAAAGGCCGCAGGGTACCATGGTGAAAGGTTCTGCTACGGTCACCGAGACGGTCGGTCGGGTCGGTGACCTGCGCCTTGAGTACGTCCGGCGGGACGGCAAAACGGTCGTTGCCCGTTCCCATGCCACCTCGCCCTGGCATGTTCTTCCGACCATATATCTCGATGACACCGGGCAGGCGCACACGCTATTAGTCAATCCCTCCGCCGGCCTGGTCGGCGGGGACCGTCTGTCTCTCCACATGATCCTGCGCGACGGGGCGAGCGCGCTGGTCTCCACCCCCTCGGCGAACCGGGTGTACCGCTCGCTCGGCAAGGAGTCGGTGCAAACCGTGCAGATCGCCCTCGGTCCCTGCGCGTTCCTTGAGTGGGTGCCGGAATCGACGATTCCGTTCCGTGGGGCGCGCTTCCGCCAGTCGATTCACGTAAAACTGGCGCCCGGTGCGACGGTGTTGCTCTGGGATGCGATCGCGTCGGGGCGGGTGGCGCGGGGAGAGCGCTGGGCATTCACGAGCCTTGCGAATGAGATCAGTATTTCCGTGGCGGATGGGCGCTCCGTGGTTGAGCGCTACCGGGTCGCTCCATCGCAGAGCGGGGTGGGGTTGGCTGAATCGTGGGACTATGTCGCCCCGCTGCTCGTCATCGGCGATTCCATCGAGGCCGCCACGTGGGCCCGGGCGCGCGAGCGGGTCGCGGAGCGCCTGAAAGAGGCGGAGCCGCGGGTTGTGGGCGGCGTCTCAGAGCCGGCAGCCCCGGGCCTGGTAGTCAAGCTCGTGGCTCGTGCCGCGCCTGACCTGGGCGGGGTGTTCGCGGAATTGTGGAGGGCGATGAGGGACGAGCTGTGGAAGTTGCCCACGCCCGCACTCAGGCGGTACTGAGGCGAGACTTACCAGATCCCGAGCCCCATCATCACGAGGCCGACCACCATCCAGCCGACCAAGCCCACGGCGATCAGATTCTCCACGGTCATCGGAACATTCCTGCCGAATCAATCCACAGAACAGGCTCTGTGCTGTGCGAATCCTGTGGATCTTAGGTGAATCGGAAGCAATGCGGGTGCCACTTTCCGCAACGGTGGATAAAGAATTCCAGTCGAACAAAATGACATGAATTTCACGCTGTTAGAAATTCGATACCACAAAATGCCCCATCAGCAAAGCATTAACTTTGTTCGCGAGGAGGAGGGGTGAACAAACAGTGCTGCCAGGACCCTACACCCTGAGCGGGACGAGAATAGCAAGGCACTGAAGCGGCTTGTTCGAAAATGAACGCGGGTAGCTCAGTCAGAGGGAAGCGGCTTGGCTAAGAGCGTCGCGGCCGACGCTCGGGCGATCTGCAGCCTGACGAGGGCTCCCGGCATGACGGCGGCCGCGCACTTGTCCCACACGACGGTGAGATTCCCGTCCGTGCGGCCCATCCACTGGTCGGGCGATTTCTTCGCCTCACCCTCCACCAGCACCTCGACGGTCCGGCCGATCATCTCCGTATGTTTTCTCAGCGAGATCCTCCGCTGAAGCTCCACCAGCCGCGTCACCCGGTCGGATTTCACGGGCTCGGGCACATCGTCGGGGTACTTCCGCGCGGCGATCGTGTGCCTGCGTTCCGAGTACTTGAAGATGAAGGCCGAGTCGTAGGCGACGTCCCGCACCACGCGGTAGGTGTCCTGAAACTCCTCCTCGGTCTCGCTGCAGAATCCGCAGATGATGTCGGTGGTGAGCGCGACGTGCGGGATGCATCGTCGAATGTTGTCCACGAGCGCGAGGTAGTCCTTCCGGGTGTACGTCCGGCCCATCAGATCCAGAACGCGGTCGTTCCCGGACTGGAGCGGCAGGTGGATGTGCTTGCAAATCTTCGGATGCCCGGCCATGGCCTCGAGCAGGGCCGGCGGGAAATCCTTGGGGTGGGGCGACGTGAACCGCACCCGCTCGATGCCGGGCAGGTCCGCGACGGCGGTGATCAGGCGGGCAAAGTCCCAATCGCCATGCCGGTACGAATTGACGTTCTGCCCCAGGAGCGTGACCTGCTTGTAGCCGTGACCCGACAGGTGCGCCGCTTCGCGCAGGATCCCTTCGGGATCCCGCGACCGCTCCCGCCCGCGCGTATAGGGCACGACGCAGAAGGTGCAGAAGTTGTCGCAGCCGCGCATGATCGCGATCCAGGCGTTGACCCCGTCCGTTCGGTCCGGCGCAACCCCCTCGTAGGTCTCGTATTCCGACAGATCGACCGCGATGCCGCGAGAGCCCTCGCCGCGCTCCTGCGCGGCGAGGGCTTGGGTGATCAGCCCGGGCAATTTCCGGTATGCGTCGGGCCCCGCTAATACATCCACGATCGGCTCAGCCTCGAGCAGTTCTTGCTTGAGGTTCTGCGCCATGCAGCCCAGGATGCCCACGACCAACGGGCGCTGTCGCTTGATCGCCTTGAGCTCTGCCAGATGTCCGTACACGCGGTTGTGGGCGTTTTCGCGGATCGCACAGGTGTTCATCAAGACGACGTCGGCTCCCTCGCGCTCCTCAGCGAAGATGAACCCGCCGGCTTTCAGCAGCGAGCGCACGAGCTCGGTGTCGTACTCATTCATCTGACAGCCGAATGTTTCGATGTGGACGCGGTAGGGGGCGGCCTTGTGCATCATTCCAGCGTTTCCTCAACAGGCTCACACGCTGACCAGCGGCAAGCCGGCACGTGCGGAGCGAACCGGCGACCCGTCCGCTTGCGACGGTGTCGCCGTCAGCTCGCCCATCGCCAGTCCGTCCATCGCGCCCGTGATCACCGCAGCTCGAAGCTGATTCCGAAGGTCGGAATCAGCCGCCACGCGGACACGGATATAATTGTCGGTCAGGCCGCTCCAGAGGCCGTGTGCCTCGCGCGTCTCGAACAACACCGACACGGTGCTGCCGGTATACCGCTGATAGAAGCTCATTCGTTTGGCGCGGGAGAGCTGCGATAACGCACGGCTCCTGGCCTTGACCGTCGCCGGACGCGGATGCCCCTTCAGGCGTGCGGCGGCCGTTCCTGGCCGCCTCGAATAGCTGAACACATGGAAGTAGGCAAAGGGAAGATCCCTGGCCACGGCCCAGGTATTCGCGAACTCCTCCTCGCCCTCGCCCGGGAATCCGACCATCAGGTCGGTGCCCAGGCAAAGGTCCGGAATCCGGCTCGCGGCGCGCTCGATGAACGCCGCGTACTCGCGTACCGTGTACCGCCGGTTCATGGCCCGGAGGATATGATCGTCGCCGCTCTGGAGCGGCATGTGCAGGTGCCGGCAAAGCTTCTCGGACGTGCTCATGTATTCGAGCATGGCATCCGGGATCGTCGTCGGCTCGATGGATGAAATACGGATTCGCTTCACGCCCGAAACCTGCTCCAACCGTTGAATCAGGTCCAGGAGGGTGGAGCTCTCTTGGGAGTAACGTCCCAGATTGACCCCCGTCAGTACCAGCTCACGGTGTCCCCTCGAGGCCAACGCTTCTGCTTCGCGCAGGGCGTCGTCCAGTCGCCGGCTTCGCTCGTGCCCTCGGGCGAACGGGATGAGACAGAACGAGCACATGAAATTGCAGCCGTCCTGGATCTTCAGGTTGGCGCGGGTCGTGTCGTATGCGCCGGTGTCAGCGATGACGAAATCCCCTCGGTCGAGCGTCCGCGTGTGCAGGACTTCCGGGCTAGGGCATTTGTGCAAGGCATGAGGGGGCGGCAGGTAGGCCGGGAGGTTCATTTTGTACTGCCCGCCGACGATCAGGTCCACGCCCGGCGTGCGCCGGAGGGCCTCGGCCCCCGTTTGGGCATAACAACCCGTGACGGCCACGAAGGCACGCGGGGACTGGCGGAGCGTGCGCCGGATCAGGTGTCGGCACTCCCGCTCCGCCGCTTCGGTCACGGAACAGGTGTTCAGCACCAGGAGATCGGGCGGCTGGCCGGCCTCGGCGAACTCATAACCATTCTGTCTGAGCCGGTCCGCCAGCAGAGCGGTCTCAGCCTGGTTGAGGCGGCAGCCGAGCGTCTGGAGCAATACACGCGGGCGAGGTAAAGACATGGCGGCGTCATTATAGGAAGCCGGGGTCGAGAACGGCAAGCAGGTGGTACACTGTTATCTAATGGGGATCGGTGAAGATCCTGGGTTGACAGCGCCGCACAGGTTTCTTACCATCGGCGCATCCTGGCAGGCCAACCTCAGCGGACCGGGAGGTCGGATGTCGGCACGACAACCCGCCACAGCAAAAGCAGCGATGAAGGGACTGCGCGCTTGGAGCCTCTGCGGGCTGTTGCTCGTGAGCCTTTTCATGCCGGCCGGCGGGTGGAGCAAGGAAGCCCTGCCGGTCGAGCCCGACGAAAATCTGCGGGTGGATGAGCTCTACGACCACGAAGCCCGGATGTTCCTATTCCTGTACTCCTTGAAAGGCGACGGCGTCGTGGACTACGTCACGGCCCGCATGGTGCAGGACCATGCCCGCAGCAGCTACGGCAACCCGGTCTACTACACCGAGCCGTACCCGCTGTTCTACTGGTGGAATCACACCATGTGGAATGATCCGGAACGGGACGGCGTGAACGGGAACGAAAACGTATATCAGGAGAACGTCGATTTCGATATCTCTCGCTACAAGCCCTGCCTTTTCAACGGTCAGCCCTGCTGAGTCCGCGTGCTGTATCGTCCTGTCACTGCCGATTTCCTTGCATCCTTCCGCGGTCTCCTGGTAGCTTGGCCCCAACCCGATCGCGATCCAACTTCATCCTGCCGATTGGATGCCGACTTGATCCGATCCGGCACGCGAGGCCGTTCTCCCAACGAGGTCCAGTGACTCGTGCCGATTCGGTAGCCGGCAGCGTCCACCGCGTCGGCGTTATGCTGCCTCTGGGATTCGCCTCCGGGTTGCCGCTCGCGCTGACGTCGGGCACGCTGCAGGCGTGGCTCACCATGGCGGGGGTGGACCTGCGGACGATCGGCTTCTTTACCCTGGCCGGCCTGCCGTACACACTCAAGTTCCTCTGGTCCCCTGTCCTGGATCGCTTTGCGCTGCCGTGGCTGGGCCGGCGGCGCGGCTGGATGCTCGCGACGCAGCTTGCGCTGGTCCTCGGGATCGTCGCGATGGCCTGGACCAGCCCGGCGCCCTCGGCCTGGCTCTTCGGCGCGCTCGCCCTTCTTGTCGCGTTCACCTCTGCGTCTCAGGACATCGTGTTCGATGCCTACCGGGCTGATCTGCTGCGCCCGCAGGAGCGGGGCCTGGGTGCGGCGGTCTCGGTCACCGGCTACCGGCTTGGAATGCTGATGGCCGGTGCGGTCGCGCTGATTCTCTCGGAGCGCATCGGCTGGCGGGAGACGTATGGCCTGATGGCGGCGCTGATGCTGCTCGGGGCCGCGACCACGGTGGTGAGCCCCGAGCCGACGACGCCAGCCGTCGGGCCCCGCACGCTGGGCGCGGCGGCGTGGGAGCCGATCCAAGAATTCTTCGCGCGCTCATCCGCGGCGGCGCTGTTCCTCGTGCTGATCGTGCTGTACAAGATCGGGGATGCCTTTGCCGGGAGCCTGACGACGGTGTTTTTGATTCGCGGCATGGATTTCACCCCAACCGAGGTCGGAGTTGTCAACAAAGGGCTCGGACTCGCGGCTTCGATCCTTGGCGCACTGGCGGGCGGCGTGCTGATGACAAGGCTCGGCCTCTTTCAGTCCTTGCTGCTCTTCGGCGCGCTGCAGGCCGTGTCGAACCTTGCGTTCATGGCCCTGGCCTGGGTGGGAAAGAGCTATGCGATGATGGTGGCGGCGGTCGTTTTCGAGAATCTGGCCGGCGGCATGGGCACGGCCGCCTTCGTTGCCCTGATCATGTCCCTGTGCGATCACCGCTTCACCGCCACGCAATTCGCGTTGCTGTCCGCGGTCGGCGCGCTCGGGCGTGTCTTCGTGGGACCGCCGTCGGGATTTCTGGTTGAATTCGTCGGGTGGATTGTGTTCTTTTTTCTCACCTTCCTTGCGGCGCTACCAGGCCTGTGGTTAGTCTGGTGGCTGAGGACGCCCGTCACCGCCTTGTCGGCTCGGCCTTGATCGAGTCGAGCAGGGGTCGGGGGGACCATCACGATGGGGACAGCGACGCTGACGAACTTGCTCACGCGACCCCTATTCGAGCGGCTCATGGGGATCCGCCTCCTGCCAGGACAGGTGGTGGCGCTCGCGGGTCTGGCGGTGATCCTCGCCGGCACCCTGCTGTTGATGCTGCCCTGGGCGACCGCGCCTGACGTGCATCTGCGCGGCATCGATGCGATGTTTACTGCCACCTCGGCCGTCTGCGTCACCGGCCTGATCGTGCTGGATACCCCGAAGGACTTCACGCTCTTCGGTCAGATCATCATCATGCTGCTCATCCAGATCGGCGGCCTCGGCTATTCCACCCTGGCGACGCTCCTGCTGCTGGCGCTGGGCCAACGGATCGGTCTCAAGGAGCGGATGATGATGGCCGAGGCTTTGAGCACGATCGACATGGAAGGCCTGGTCCGGTTCGTGAAGACGATCGTCCTGATCACCGTCACGATCGAGGGGATCGGTGCGCTGCTGCTCGCGGTGCGCTTCTCGTTCGATATGGATCCGGTCCGGGCGTTCTACGCCGGCGTGTTCCATGCAATCTCGGCGTTCAACAATGCCGGCTTCTCGCTCTTCTCCGACAATCTCGTCGGCTACCGCTCGGACCTGACGGTCAATTTCGTCGTTACGACGCTGATCATGCTCGGGGGGATCGGGTTCTTGATTTTCCGGGACGCCCTCGAGAATGTGCGCGGCCAGCGGTTTCGCTTCCAGACCCACACGAAGCTGGTCCTGGCCGTCTCCGTCTTCCTGCTGGTGGCCGGGACGGTGGGGATCTGGATGCTGGAATGGAACAACCGAAAAACGCTGGCGCCGATGGCGACAGCCGACCAGGTGCTCGTCTCCTACTTCCATTCGGTCTCCGCGCGGACGGCCGGACTCAATACGATCGACCTGAGCCACATGCGCGATGCGACGCTCTACCTGATCATCCTGCTGATGGTGATCGGCGGCTCGCCGGGGAGCACGGCCGGCGGCATCAAGACGACGACGTTCGGGATCGTGTGCCTGTCCACCTGGGCGGTCTTGCGTCAGCGGGCCGACGTCGAAGCCTTCCATCGGCGGATTCCCAACGAGCTCGTGATGAAGGCGATCTGCCTGGCAATCCTGGCCATGGCGACGATCACTGGGCTCACGCTCCTGCTTGCCTACACGGAAGGGAAGTCATTCCTGGGGCTGATGTTCGAGGTGGCATCGGCGTTCGGGACGGTGGGGCTCTCGATCGGCGACGGCGGCGTGCGCAGCCTGTCGGCGCTGTTCGGGGATCTGGGCAAAGTCATCATCATTCTGACGATGCTGATCGGACGGTTCGGGCCACTGACGATCGGCCTGTTTGCGGTCAAGACGCCCGCGCAGGCGCATTACCGCTACCCGGAATCGAAGGTGGTGATCGGATGACCTCACGGGTCACGTCCCTTGCAGGCGACGTTGCATGAAGAGGATGAACGCCAGGAGCGTGGGCAGGGGCGCAAAGAGGAACGGCGGAAGCCAGAGCCAGACGTTCTTCCCGCGCACACGCGCCTGATCAATCATCCAGACGAACACCCAGATGACCAGGCCGGCGTAGTTGAGGGTCACCCACCGGGTCGTATGCATTTTCAACACGCTGGTCGCCGCGCCGGTTCCTTCGACTGCGAACAGCCCGAGCAGAATGATGAAGGCGGCGAGCAGCCCGATGACGATGCGCTTGCTCCACACGAACATGAGCGACCTCCTTAGTTAACTGTCCAGTGCGCCGTGGGCGTTAGCCGGGGGGCATGCCTCGCACAGGCGGCCACGAAGATAGGCGAGGGTTCGTGAACTTGTCAAACGCGTAGTCGCCTGCCGAAGGGCCTGTGAGCTCAACCTATGGACCGCGCCGGCAGCGCTCAACCGCGATGAGCAACACAAGGTTAGCGACCCTGGTCCTGGTATTGAGCATCGGGGTGGCGCTGGTCTGGACGAATCCGACCACCACGGACTATCTGCAATATCTCGAGGTCCTCGTCAACGAGACCCTGAACCGCATGGACCCCAACACGCCGGCCCGGGAGCGTGAGATGATCCGGCGAATCTTCCAGACGCGGGGCAAGCGGCTGCTCGACACGCTGGTGCGCCCGAACACACAACGGCACAACTACGGCCTGTACAGCCTGTTCGAAACCCAGGTCCTGGATGTCCGCGTCCGCGTGCTCGGTATTGGCGGCCGATTCTTTCCGCTCGATGGCGTTGAGCAGGTGGGAGCCAAAGTCGGCGGTCTCATTCCGATGCTGTCTCCGTGAGCGTGCCGATCCCCCTCTTTTTCCACAGGACCTCTGTTGATAACGCAGGTCTAAATCCGGTGATTCCCGCTCCAGAGGCCGCGTTCGGCTTCTCCCCAGCTCACCCTCAGTTATCCACAGAAAACCACAACATTTTGTGTTGACAAACCAATTTAGTCGCTATATATTGCGGCTCCGATCAAGACCGGATCGTAACCGAGAGGCTATGAGCCGCAGCAGGCTTGATCAGCTCGAGCACGACGGAATCATCCGGATTCTGGCTCAGCGCTTCCGTCGCCTGGGGTATCACGTGGAAGCCGATCTGCCTGGTTATCCCGCGCCCCGGCCGATCTTCGGTCAGGTTCCACACCTGGTTGCTACCAACGGCCACTGTATCGTCTTCGAGGTGGAGACCGGGCGGACCATCGGCACCTTTCGCGCCTTCCAGCGATTCAAAGCATTTTCGTTCGCCCAAGGGATGACGTTCCACGCGGCCGTGCCCAAGGAATTCCTCGCCCCGGCTCAATGCATTGCCGCGGCCTGGAATGCCCTGCCGGTCAAGTGGTGGGTCGTCTAAGCAGTTCACCAATTCACATTCTCGGGGAGGAGCTGACGTGAAGATTGAACGTCGTTTCACGCGGCGTGGGCAGAGTCCGTACGAAGGCATCCAGTTCGGCCAGCGCACCTCGGAGATCAAGAACCCCGACGGTTCGACGGTGTTCAAAGTCGACCACATCGAGGTACCCGAGCAGTGGAGCCAGTTAGCCGTGGACATTCTGGCGCAGAAGTATTTCCGCAAGGCCGGCGTGCCGCAACTCGGTCCCGACGGCCAGCCGTTGAGCGGCCCGGACGGCAAGCCGGTCCTGGGCGGGGAGCGCGATGCGCGGCAGGTCTTTCACCGGCTGGCGGGCTGCTGGACGCACTGGGGCAAGACCCATGGCTATTTCTCGACCGAGGAGGATGCTCAGGCCTTTCATGACGAGCTGTGCTTTATGCTCGCGCGCCAGATGGCGGCCCCGAACTCTCCGCAGTGGTTTAACACGGGCCTGCACTATGCGTACGGGCTGACGGGACCGGCGCAGGGTCACTACTATGTGGATCCGAAGACGCGGGAAGTCACGAGAGCGAGCAACGCCTTCGAACGTCCGCAGGTCCACGCGTGCTTCATCCAGTCCGTCGAGGACGATCTCGTCAACGAGAACGGGATCATGGACCTCTGGGTCCGTGAAGCGCGGCTGTTTAAATTTGGGTCGGGGACGGGTTCCAATTTCTCCAAGCTCCGCGGCGAGAACGAGCCGCTGTCGGGCGGCGGGAAGTCCTCGGGCCTCATGTCCTTCCTCAAGATCGGCGACCGCGCGGCGGGCGCGATCAAATCCGGAGGTACGACACGTCGGGCGGCCAAGATGGTCTGCCTCGACCTCGACCACCCGGACATCGAGGAGTTCATCAACTGGAAGGTCATCGAGGAGCAGAAGGTGGCCGCGATGGTCACCGGGTCGAAGATCTGCGCGCAACGGCTCAACGCCGTCCTCAAGGCCTGCCACGTGTCGGATGGGGATGGAAAGACGAAGGTCGAGATCGACCTGGAGAAGAACGTGGTGTTGCGCGAGGCGGTGCGGGCGGCGCGACGAGACGCGGTGCCGGAAGCCTATATCCAGCGGGTGTACGCTTACGCCTATCAGGGTTACACGCACTTCGACTTCCACGAGTACGACACGAACTTTGAGGGGAAGGCGTATCTGACGGTGTCCGGGCAGAACTCGAACAACAGCGTGCGGGTGCCGGACGAGTTTTTCGAGATCCTGGAGAAGGACGGAGACTGGCCGCTCAAGCGCCGGACGGATGGGAAAGTCTGCAAGACCGTCAAGGCGTGTGACCTTTGGAACCAGATTGCCTGGGCAGCCTGGCAATGTGCTGATCCGGGCCTGCAATATGACACGACAATCAACGAGTGGCACACCTGCCCCGAGGACGGCCGCATCAACGCGTCGAACCCGTGCTGCATCACGGGAGACACATTGATAGCGGTCGCCGACGGCCGGAACGCGGTCCCGATCAAGGACCTGGTTGGACAGGAAGTCCCGGTCTACGCGCATGACCATGCAACCGGCCGCACCACGATTAGCCGGATGTGGAATATCGACGTTAAGCGCCACAATGTGCCCGTGTTCAGGGTCACGCTGGACGACGGCTCCTCGTTCCGCGCCACCGACGACCATCTCATCATGCTGCGAGACGGCTCATACCGGCAGGTCAAGGACCTGCAGCCGGGAGACTCGTTGATGCCGTTTCACTCGAAGGTGCTGGCACCCGCCGACACGAGGACGAAACGTCGCTATGTCTGGACGGGTGCGAGCTGGCAACCGCAGTATCGCGTCGTGTGGACCCATGCTCACGGGCCGGCCCCCGACGGGCTCCACATCCAGCACAAGGATTGCGACGCGTTGAACGACAGACTATTGAATCTGGTGTTGATGAACGCCGATGAGCATCAGGCGCTTCACCGCGAACGCATGAAGGGCGATGGCAACCCGTCACGTCGCCTGATGAACGACGAATGGCGGGGTCACATCGCCGAGGCGGTCAGAGGCGGGAAGAATGGGCACTACGGGCTCCGCCATTCAGAGGAAGCGCGGGCTCTGATGCGCGCGGCGGCCGCGATCCGCTGGAGCAAGCGGTCCGAGCGTGAAAAAACGGGGCGAAGCATCAAGGCGGGTCTGGCGCGCGCCCGCGCTGACGGAACCCGCATCGGTGAGCCGCGGAAGCCACGGGTTTTGCGGTCCTGTCCGGTGTGCAGATGCACGTACGAGACGCTTCGTGAAGGGCAGATCTTCTGCTCAGCAACGTGCCGCTATAGTCCGCTTGGAATGCAGATGATTGGTCCCAAGACTTGGAACAAGATCCGTGGACGGTCGCTTAGCGCGGAGCACAGGGCTAGGCTCAGTGTCAGCGGTTCGGCGGCGAGCGATCCCGAAGTCAAGAGACGGTCGGGGTTGACTGGCCACCGCAACCGTGTACTGAGCGCGGCACGGCTGTTGATCGATCACGGGCTCATCGTGTCAATCGCCGGCTGGGAAGCGGCGCGACGAAAGGCGATCGCGCTCGGGGCCGCCCGCGTGCCGCAGGCCGAGCTTGTCGGCCGCCTCTTTAAATCGGACGGGGAGTTGCAGGAACAAGCAGCGCTCTACAATCACAAGGTCGTGTCCGTCCGACTCGACGGCCGAGAGGACGTGTACGACGGAACCGTCGACACGCATCACAACTTTGCGATTCTGGCGAAAGTCGAGCCCTCGTGCGTTGAAAATCACCCGAATTTCTCGGGAATTTTCGTGCACAATTCAGAGTACATGCACCTCGACGACACGGCGTGCAACTTGGCCAGCTTGAACCTCGGTGAGTTTCTCTCTGACGACGGGCGCTTCAACCTGGACGACTACCGGCACGCGATCCGGCTCTGGACGATCGTCTTGGAGATCAGCGTGCTCATGGCGTCCTTTCCGAGCCGCACCATCGCGGAGAAGAGCTACGTCTTCCGGACGCTCGGGCTCGGCTACGCGAATTTGGGCTCGGTGCTGATGCGCTTGGGCATTCCCTATGATTCGCCGCGGGCGCTCGCGATCTGCGGCGCGCTGACGGCGATGCTGACCGGCGAATCCTACGCGACCTCCGCTGAAATGGCAGCGGAGCTTGGGCCGTTCGAAGGGTACGCGCGGAACCGCGAGCACATGCTCAGGGTCATCCGGAATCACCGGCGCGCGGCCTACAACGCACCGACGCAGGAATACGAAGGGCTCACCATCAAGCCGATGGGGATCCAAGCGGAACACTGCCCGCCGGATCTTCTGCTGGCCGCGCGCCGGTCCTGGGACCGGGCCTTGGAGCTCGGCACCGCGTACGGGTTCCGTAACGCGCAGGCGACTTGCATCGCGCCGACCGGCACGATCGGCCTGGTGATGGACTGCGACACGACGGGGATCGAGCCCGACTTCGCGCTCGTGAAGTTCAAGAAGCTGGCAGGTGGCGGGTACTTCAAGATCATCAACCAAAGCCTCCCGCCGGCGCTTGCCAAACTCGGCTACAGCGAGGCGGAGATCCAGGACATCGTCACGTATTGCACCGGGCGCCGCACGCTCAAGGGCGCGCCGTTCATCAACCATGAGACGCTCCAGGCGAAGGGCTTCGACACGGCTGCGCTCGACCGGCTCGAGGCGGCGCTCGGACAGGCGTTCGAGATTCAGTTTGCGTTCAACAAGTGGACGCTGGGAGAGGACTTCTGCAAGGAGAAGCTTGGGTTGACCGATGCGCAACTGAACGACCCGTCCGGCAATCTGCTCAAGGCATTGGGGTTCACGCAGGAGGAGATCACTGCTGCGAACGATTATTGCTGCGGCACCATGACGGTCGAGGGTGCGCCGCATCTCAAGCCCGAGCACCTGCCGGTGTTCGACTGTGCGAACCGCTGCGGCCGCACGGGCCAGCGGTACATCCCGGTCGACGCACACATCCGGATGATGGGGGCCGCTCAGCCGTTCATCAGCGGTGCGATCTCAAAGACCATAAATATGCCGCATGACGCGACGGTCGGGGATGTGAAGGCCGCCTACCTGCTGGCCTGGCGGAGCATGAACAAGGCGGTGGCACTCTACCGGGACGGCTCCAAGCTCAGCCAGCCGCTCAGCGCCGTGTCTGACTCGGGCGAGATGCGCGAAGCCGTTGCGGCCGGCGATGTACTGGAGGTAGCGGAGAGAGTCACCGAGCGGGTCATGGTCCGGTATCTCGCCAAGCGGCGCGCTCTGCCGTCGCGCCGCGGCGGCTACACGCAGAAGGCCGTGCTCGGCGGACACAAGATCTACCTGCGGACCGGCGAGTACGAGGACGGGACGCTCGGCGAAATCTTCCTCGACATGCACAAGGAGGGCGCGGCGTTCCGTAGCCTGATGAACTGCTTTGCGATCGCGATCTCACTGGGCCTCCAGTACGGTGTGCCGTTGGAGGAGTTCTGCGAGGCCTTCCTGTTCACCCGGTTCGAGCCCAATGGCCCGGTCAAGCTCAACGACCGGATCAAGCTATCCACCTCGATCATCGACTATGTCTTCCGCGAGCTGGCGATCACGTACCTGGGCCGGAACGACCTCGCCCAGGTTCAGCCTGAGGACCTGCGGGGCGACACAGTCAAGAAGGACCAGGCAGGCCCGGAATGCGTGGACGCGGCACCGGTCGACGTCCACGAGCTGGAGCCGGCTGGCATCGCGCCGATGATGCCCCGGCGTGGCAACGGCGCGGCACCGACTGGGAACGGACACGGCAACGGGGGCGTCGCGGTCGAGGTCCAGAGGGAAACGGTCACCTACACGGCGGAAGTCAAGCGAGCCCGCCTGAAAGGGTACGAGGGCGATCCCTGCCCCGAGTGCAAGCAGTTCACGATGATCCGCAACGGCACCTGCCTGAAGTGCGACTCGTGCGGCGCCACGAGCGGGTGCTCGTGAGCGAAGAGCCACGGCTGGCGACGGGCGGGCAGCTCCTGGTCTGCCATGATGCGGCGATGTCAGACAGCAAGTTGCGCCTTGCTGTTGGCCGCTCGCCTCATCGGACCATCGGAACGGCGATTGGCAACGGCTGATGGCGGGCATGTTCCTCGCCATGGCGGTACCCTCCGTGCCCATCCCGTCCAGCCGAGGCGGAGCGGGGAGCCCTCCAAGGACTGCGCGGGATTTGACAGGCGATAGATGAGTGCCGGTGCTATGCGATTGGCCTTAGCAGGGTGTTGAAAAAACCTTTTTGACCCGTGTGGCAATCGTAACAGCAGATATCACTGGTGCGCACAGAATAGCCCGCAGGGTGTTCAAAAGGCCGTCCAGCGCGGCCGCAGCGAGCGAGGAGGCGAAGGCGTACCGGGGACCCGTTGTTCCCCAAGATGCAACGGGTGAATCGGACGTGGAGCTTCTTCGCGGAGGACCCATTGCAGGGTGAAGAGCAATGGGTGCCCCAACAAAGCTGGCGGACTTTTTCACCATCCTGTTAGTGCCCACCTGATCCAACCGAGACTAAACGGTCTACCGCAATGGTCGTCTTATGAGAAAACGGTGGCACAAGGAGACGAAGTGCAGTAACCCGCAAAGGTGCGTCTGTGAAGCACCGGGTCCATATAACAGTGGATGGCCAGGGATATTGGCTGGCCATCCTCAGCGCGGAGGGCTTCGCTATATTGAGCGATTTGACCTCCGTGAGCGCTTCTCCTGTGATGAGGCCGCATGTGAGATTTATTCTAAGGTCAAACGTGGGCGACTGAGCCGCGACCGGAAAGGAAGGGTCATTTTCCTGCCTGCGTGACTAACTCACACCCAACGCTCACGCTCTTGAAGAGCCCGTGGGGCGAAAGCTTTAGCCGGCTTGTTGTGCTTGCAGAGCATAGCCTAATGCTTGTTTCGCCGTTCATCACGGTCTCCGCATCCTCGCAGATTCTGTCTTCCGTTCAGAAACGCCACGCACAGGATAGATTAGGAATCGTAGTTCTTACCGATTTAAGGCCTGAAAGCGCTCTGAGCGGTTCCACAGATCTGGAAGCGCTCGTGCAACTAAGCCGAGCAGTGTCACAGTTTGATTTGGTTCACTTGCCTAGTCTTCATGCCAAGGTCTACGTGGCCGATCAAACAATGGCAATAATCACTTCTGGGAATCTGACAGACTCTGGTCTTGAAGCGAACATCGAATACGGGATTGTTTCAACTGATGAGGGCATCGTCCGCGAAATCAGGACAGACTTTGAACGATACGCAACTTTGGGGGCGAAAGTTGCGCCGCGGGACGTTGCCACGCTAATTGGAGACGTGGAAGAACTAGAACAACTGTACGGAAAGGCCAGAAGAGTATTCGCGCTCGTGCGCGACGGGTGTTTCAGGAAAAGCTCGATGCTGCAAGAATTCGCATCCTTCGGCATCGTGCCAAGGGGAAATCAACCCATGCAATTCTTGCCGACACGATCCTTTTCCTGCTTTCAAAGGGACCTCTGCGCACGGTTGAGCTCCACCCGATGATTCAACATCTGCATCCGGACATCTGCGATGATTCAGTTGACCGGGTTCTAGACGGTGTGCACTTCGGAAAGAAATGGAAGCATCACGTTCGTACTGCCCAACAGTTTCTGAAACGAGAAGGCCGAATACGCTATGATGGTCAACGTTGGCATCTAGCGCTTTGACTGACGGTGACTTTGAAGATTGGCGAGCGCGCTGAAGGCGTTGGAGCCGATGCCGAGCCAGAGGGTCGAGCGTAAGGCAGCAGAAACAAACTGGCGGGCGCGCGGGTTCTCCTGTGACCTGCGGGTTGACCCGCCGGGGCAGATGTGGGAAAACTACGTCCACTCGGTGGACGAGGTGGTCATGGTCCTCGAAGGAGAGTTGGAGTTGGAACTGCAAGGCCGCCGGTTCCGGCCGAAGATCGGCGAGGAAGTGTTCATCCCGGCGCATGTGACACACTCGGTTCGGAACGTGGGCGGGACGACGGCGCGATGGCTGTATGGATACAACGTGCGTGAGTCGTGAACCCTGATGCGTAATCAGTAAGGATTCATTCGTTGAGTACCGTGCCGTTCGGATCACGCATCACGGATTACGGATCACGCTGTATCGATCGGAGCGACGATCATGCTGACGGCGACGCAATTAGTGATCACGGAAAAGAGCAGGCTCGGTGTGCTGGCACGAGTCGCGACCGTGCTCGGCACGGCCGGGGTGAATATCAAAGCGTTCCAGGCCCCGGAGGTGACGGGGGAGGGCAAGCTCCGCCTCATTGTGTCGGATCTGGAGCTTGCGCGGGCGGCGCTGAAGGGGGAAAAGATCCGTTTCCGCGAGGAAGCGGCGCTGGTGCTCAGCCTCGAAAACAAGCCCGGGGCCCTGGCCGACGTCGCCCGGCATCTGAAGGACGCGCGCGTCAACATCAAGTGCGCGTACCTGACGCCGTCACGTGAGGGCAAACGGGCCATCGTGGTCCTCACCGTCTCAAACCTCCAGAAAGCACTGGACACGCTCAGAGGCCAGTCCCTGGATGCATTCTGACGGGTTCTGTCCTTCCTTGAGGCGCGGCCGTCCGAGTTTTTGGGCGTGGCTCCCGGCGGTCAGCCTTGTCGTACTGCCCGGTCTGGACGGCTGCGCCGGACCCGCCCGTGAGGTCGGCTACCCGGCTGACTATCCCATCGGCTACACGGAACGTGGGATAGCCTCCTGGTACGGTCCCGGATTCCACGGGAACAAGACCGCCAACGGCGAGCGGTTCGACCAACACCGGCTGACCGCAGCCCATCGGACCTTGCCTCTGGGAGCGGTGGCCACCGTCCGGTCGCTGGCGACCGGGAAGACCGTGACCGTGCGCATCAACGACCGGGGCCCCTTCGTCAGGGGCCGGGTGCTGGACTTGTCCCGGGCTGCCGCAGAGCGGCTCGGCATGATCGGGATGGGCACGGATCAGGTAGAGTTGCGGGTGGTCGGCTTCGAGGGCCGGCCAGAGGCCTTCGGCCTGCTCCGCATCCAGGTGGGCTCGTTCGTGGACCCCGCGAATGCGCAGGCGCTGGCTGCCCGCCTTCGTCAGACTTTCCCCGACGTGAGAGTAAGCCCGGTCGAGGTTCCCTCGGGGCAACGGTATCGAGTCCAGGTCGGGCAATTTAGGAGCGAGGCGGATGCCGAGGCGGCGGCAGGACGGCTTGAGTCCGAGTTCGACCTTGAGCCCTTGATTCTTCGGGACGACGTGTAACAGGGGCAAGACTGCCTCGGGAGCCCGCAATGTTTCAGATGTCTATGTTTTTCATAACAAATCCCCGTTCTCCTTGCCCGAACCCCATAGTGTATGGTAGTAGTATGGCCCGATGAAAAACGGCGGACCCAAACGTCCAGGGCCAGTCACCCCAGATTCCAGACCCCTACTTGACTCGTCCTTTGAGTCTCATCTAGCCACGGGGCAGCCGCGGCTCCCGATGCTGCCAATCATCCCTCGTCCCTGACCCAGCGATCCTGATGGATTTTGTCATCCTTGCAAGCCTGGTCGTGCTATCGGCGCTGATTTCAGCCGCCGAGATCGCGTTCTTTTCGGTCAGTGAGACCCGGCTGCGGGCCCTGGCCGAGACAGGAGGTCGCCGGGCGGCGTTGGCCCTTCGGCTCCGGAACAACCCCCAACGGCTTCTCCTGACCCTTGAATTCGCCGATAACCTGGTCAACGTTTGGGCCGCGACGATCACGGCCATCATCACGATCCATCTGTTCGGCCCCGAGGACTTGGCCGAAGTCCTGGCGGTCGCAACGGGGCTGCTGACGTTCGTGCTCATGATCTATGCCGACGTGGTGCCCAAGAGTCTGGCGGCCAAGCATGCGGCGCCGCTGGTGCTGGCGACGGCCTACCCGGTCTACTGGCTCGAGCAATTGTTCCTGCCTCTCCGATTCGTGCTGGAGCCGCTGGTGAACTGGCATACTGGCGGGAAGGGATTGACCGCACCCTATGTGACCGAAGAAGAGTTAAAGATCATGCTCGACGAGGGCGGCAAGGCCGGCCTCATCGAGACCGAAGAGGTCAAGATGATCAAGAACGTCTTCCAGCTCAACGACATCACGGCGGAAGACGCCATGACCCCCCGGATCTACATGTTCGCGCTCGACGGGAACCTGCGGCTGAAAGAGGCGCAGGACCACCTGTTCAAGTCGAAATACTCGCGCATTCCGGTTTACGACGGCACCCTCGACAACATCACGGGCATCCTTTACAAGACCAAGGCGCTCACGGAACTCGCCCAGGGCCGGTCCGACAAGCGGCTCAGCGAGATCGCGCACCCCGCGCTGTTCGTTCCGGCCGCGAAACCGGCGGACGACCTCATGAAGCAATTCCAGCAGGAAAAGCGGCACATGGCCATCGTCGTCAACGAGTTCGGCGGCCTCATGGGCCTGGTCACGCTGGAGGACCTGCTGGAAGAGGTGGTCGGCGAGATCATGGATGAGACCGACATTACCGAGGAGCTGATCAAGCGGATCGGCAAGAACCAGATCTTGGTCCACGGCCGGACGGATATCCGCCGGATCAACGAGTTCCTGAAGGTCGAGCTGGGGGAGGAACCGGGGACGATCAGCGGCCTGATTCAGGAGCACCTCGGCCGGATCCCCTCGGTCGGCGAGGAGCTTCGGGTCGGACACTGCCGGTTGGTCGTCCGCGAGGCCGACCAGAAATCCATCAAGAGCATTCTTATCGCGAAGGAAGAGAAAGGCCCGGAAGAGAAGGCGCAGGAGGAGAAGGCGCGAGCGGACTCAGCGGGCGTGGGGCTTGCGCGATGAGGCGAGGCGCTTGACCTCGTACATCTGTTTGTCGGCGACCCGAAGCAACTCGGCGGCGGAGGTCACGGGCGGGACCCCGGGCACTGACGCAGCACCCAGGCTGATGGTAATCTGAATCTGCCCGTGTGGCCCGTCGACACGGATGCGACGGAGGATCTGCCGGAGCTTCTCGAGGACCGGCTCACTGTGATCCGCATCCGTCCGCGGCAGGAGCGCCGCGAACTCATCGCCCCCACCCGGGCCACTAAATCGCTGTCCCTCAGCGTATCCCGCAGAGCTGTGGCCACCTTCTGTAGCGCCCGATCCCCCGCTTCGTGTCCGTGCCGGTCGTTGACCCCCTTGAACGCGTCCACATCCATAATAATGACGGTGCAGCCCTCCCCCGTGCGCTGAAACATGCGCCACTCCTGATCCAGCGCCTCATCGAAATAGCGCCGGTTATGAAGGCCAGTCAGGGCGTCCCGGATGGCCATCTGATCGAGCTCGCGGTTCTTGGCTTGCAGGTCTCTCAGACTCCGGTCCAAGTCCTGTTGCACGGATTTCTCCCGGGAGAGATCCAGCGTCACGCCATAGATCCCGCGAATGGTACCGTCCTCATTCCGGTCCGGGTAGTAATCGGACCGGAAGATACGCAGGCGGTCCGACTGCGTCCCATCATACGTCTCCTCTTCGAACCCCAAGAACGGTGTGCTCGTCGCAAGCACCTGCTTGAGCACCGGCCTGAGTTTCGCCCATCGTTCCGGCGCCAGCATCTCGGGCAGCGGCCGGTCTCCCTGATTGGCCGCCGGGAGCCCGTAATATTCGATCGCTGGGCGGCTGCAGTGCGAGACCGTGAAATCCGGCGTCAGGTAAATGAGGCCGACCGGGATGGTGGCAAACAGCCGTCCCAGCCGGGCGTTCCATACCGTGTCCAACTCCGCGTGGTGAACCTCCGACACGTCCACGTGCGCGACCACCGCCCCACCGTCCTTCCAGGGGAACGGGGTGGCGGACATCAGGAAGCGGCGCTCGGGGGCGGGCTCACCGCATCCATATTCGAACGTGAAGCGGCCGAGCGTACCGTCCAGGACGGCCTGGAGGCCGAGCAAGACCTTGCGCGCAGGATCCGCGCACGGCCCGGAAGCGCGGCGGCAGACTTCCAGATAGTTGGCGCCGACCCCCGTGTCGAACTGCAGCGAATTCCCGTGTTCCCGTGCGAAGCGTTCCCAGGCCTCGTTGACGGCGACGATCGTACCGTCCCTGGCCAGGACGGCGATGTGCGCTGTCAACGAGTTGAGCGCCGCCAGCGGTAAGTCGTCAGAGCCCGGTGCACTCGGAATGAGTCCCGAGGGATCGCCGACTGTTCCCTGCTGTACAATCAGACCGACCCCGCCCTTCGTCACCAGCCAGAGCAGCAGCAAGAACAGGAAGAGAAGGCCGAGCGCAAAAAGCCCGTTGACTTGGAAGAGGTGGCGCAGATTTGCGGCGGAGATCGCGTCCAGCACGGCGAGATTGGTTTCAAGCAGGATCGCTCCGTTCACACGGCTCGGACGCTCCGGATCGGTGTGGCCCCAGCGGAGTGGGACGAGCAGATAACGCAGACGCCGAGGGCCCGTCTCCTCGGTCCAGATCAGCGGATGTCGCGCTTCCTGTAACGCCTGCCAATGGGAACCCAGGGTGGGAGCCAGGTCGGTGCCGACCGTTCTGGCGGAGGAATCCGCAACCACGGCGCCCGCGCTCCCGAGCACCGTGACCGTCCTGGCTTGTTGGGTGAGGGCACTGCGGACGACCGCCTGCCTGAGCGCCGGGTGGTTGTCCCTTTCCAGCAGCGGCGCGACGACTGCTTCGAGCAGTCTCGCGAAGTCGGTGTCCTGCCGTGCCCACTGCGCGACGAGCGATCCGGCGCCGATCCGGTGCCGCACGAGCGTGAGCACGGTCATGGTCAGCAGGACCCCGACCACCAGGACGACCACCGGCTTCATGGGCAGCCGATGTCGGCCCGACCCGGTCATGAATCAGCTCCGATCAGATCCAGAAACTCCGCTTCGGTCAGCACGCGGACTCCCAAACGCCGGGCCTCATCCAGCTTCGATCCCGGCTCCGCGCCGGCCACCACGTAATCCGTACGCTTGCTGACGCTCGCGGCGGCCCGCCCGCCCAGCCGCTCGACCAGCTCTTTGGCCTCCTCCCGGCCCAGCCGTTCCATCGTTCCGGTAAAGACGAAAGTCTTGCCCCGCAGGCGCTCCGGCTGAGCCGGGGCGGGCCCGCCTTCCTCCGCTTCAATCGTGACCCCGAGCGTGCGCAGACGGTCAATGACGCGACGATTATGCACCTCGGAGAAAAAAGACACCAGGCTCGACGCAATTTCCGGCCCGATCTCGTGGACACTCTCGAAAGTCCCGCGATCGGCGGCCATGAGCGCCTCGAGCGTGCCGAAGCGCCGCGCCAGCACCCGTGCGATGTGCTCGCCGACCTGATAAATCCCGAGCCCGATGAGCAGGCGATCCAGCCGGACCCGCTTGCTGCGCTCAATGGCGTCCAGCAGTAGCGTGGCGGAACGGTCGGCGAACCCTTCGAGCGTCAGAATCTGATCCTTGGTGAGTGTGTACAAATCGGCCAGATTGCGGACCAGTCCTCGGTCCACCAGTTGGGCCACGGTTTTCTTGCCCAGGCCTTCGATGTTGAGCGCGGTCTTGGACGCAAAATGCTCCAAGGCGCCTTTGAGTTGTGCGGGGCAGGTTGTCTTGCCGGTACAGTAATAGTAGGCGCCTTCTCGGGCGACCGCCGAGCCGCACACGGGACAGTGGGCGGGCATTCGGAAGGGCTCGGCGCGGCGCTCGCCCCGTACCGGCACGCGCTCGGCAATATCCGGAATCACGTCGCCTGCGCGCTCGACCTTGACCGTGTCGCCGATGCGGACGTCCTTACGGGCCACCTCATCCGCGTTGTGCAGCGTGGCGCGGCTGATCGTCACACCGCCGACCTCGACCGGCTTCAGCAGCGCGACAGGCGTCAGCGTGCCCGTGCGGCCGACCGAGACGACAATGTCCTGGACCTGGGTGACGCCTTTTCGGGGGGCGAACTTGTAGGCGATGGCCCAGCGCGGGCTGCGCGACTTCTCGCCCAGCGCGTTCTGCCAGTCCCGGCGGTTCACCTTGACGACGATGCCGTCGATCTCGAACGGCAGCGTGTCCCGCAACGCTTCCATCTGAGCATGGAACGCGAGGAGGTCCTCGACGCGCGGGCACAGCCGGCGCTGGACGGGTACGGGCAGACCCCAGTCCGCCAGCGCCGACAGCTCTTCCCAATGGGTGGGCTCGGGCGATCCCGAGCAGGCCATGATCTCGTAGCAGGTGATCACCAACGGGCGTTCCTTGGTGATGCGGGAATCGAGCTGGCGGAGCGAACCCGACGACGCGTTGCGGGGATTAGCGAACGCCTCCTCGCCACGCTCGGTCAGGCGGCGGTTCAGCTTCTGGAAGTCCTCCAGACGCATGTACACCTCGCCGCGGACCACGAGGTGCTCGGGCGGGTTGGCCTCGGCCCGCAGGCGAAGGGGCAGCGAGCGCAGGGTCCGCAGGTTGACGGTCACGTCCTCGCCGATCAGGCCGTCTCCGCGTGTCGCGCCCCGTACGAACAGGCCCCGCTCATAGACCAGCTCCACGGAGAGACCGTCGAATTTCGGTTCCGCGGTGTACTCCACGGCCTCGACGCCGAGTTCGCGGCGGACGCGTTTGTCGAAGGCAAGCACTTCGTCGAGGTCGGTGATCGAGTCGAGGCTGCGCATGGGCCGCTCATGCGGCACCTTACCCAGCTCCTCGAGCGGCGGGGCCCCGATCCGCTGGGTGGGGGAGTCGGTCGTGACGAGGTCGGGATAGGCGGCCTCCAGATCGCAGAGCTCTTTGAAGAGCCGGTCGTATTCGGCGTCGGAGATTTCCGGCCGGTCCTTGACGTAATAGAGGTAGTCGTGGCGCCGGATGGCTTGGCGAAGCGCGTCGATCCGGTGCCGGACTTCAGGTGGGGCCGCGCCCGGGGCCTTGGCGGTCATGGGCGCAATTGTACCCGATTTGGCATTCCCGTGGGGCTATAGTGTCGGGGTTGAACGCCTGTCGTGCTCTGCGTCACTTTGACTTTCATGGTGGCGGGCTTTATGCTGAAGCACTTCCGACGGAACCGGACGCTTGACGGGACGCGGCGCACGGCGGGCCGCGCACGCATGCGGTGTCGGGTTGCCTGAACGGCAGGGTCTCACGACGAGCGAGATTACGGGGCAAACCAGTATGGGAGAACGAATGGATATTCCAGGCAAAGTGAACGTCATAGCAGTGCTGTCCTGCGGCCTGCTCCTATCCGGCTGCGTGATGGCGGAAAAATACGAGGCGGAGAAAGCCAGAGCGTTGAACTTCCAGCGACTGCTGGCGCAGGAAGAGAAGCGGACGGGCGAGCTGGATAGCGAGCTCAAGCGGGTCAAGCGTGAGAACGCGGAACTGCAGGCGCAGACCCGCGAACTTAGCGCCCAAGTCAATGCCGTCCGCGAGCAGATGGGAAGGCTGCAGGAAGAGACCAGCGCCTTGCGTGAAACGGCGGCCCTGCGGGAGCGGGAGTTGCTCGGCCAGACCAGACCGGGGACGTCCAAAGGCAGGCGAGCCAAGCCGGCCGTGCCGAAAGTACCGGCGGCAGTCCCGCTGGGCGAGTCGGCATCGCCGCCAGCTCCGGCCGAACCGACGATCACTGCGCCGGCGGCTCCGGGGAGTGAATCGGCCGCTCCGGCTGCGGTGCCGGAAGCTGCCCAACCGGATGCGATGGCACCTGCGGCAAGTCCCGGAGGAACGCCGCTCTATCATGAGGTGAAGTCCGGGGAGACCCTGTTCCGCATCAGTCGTGTGTACGGTGTGGCCGTGACTCAGCTCAAGGAATGGAACCAGCTGCGGGACAATACGATTGAGGTGGGGCAACGCCTCATCGTGGGGTATCAATGAGGGGGCTGGCTCCGGCGCTGCCGGTGCTTGTCCCCTTATGAAGGACTGAGGAAAGGGTGCCTTGGGAACTCCTTCGTATTCGCTGACCTTCGATGAGTTCAGGCGGCTTGCCCGCCAGGGCAATCTGATCCCGCTCTATCGGGAGATCCTGGCCGATTTCGAGACGCCGGCGTCCGCGTTCGCCAAGATCGACCACGGGCCGACCGCGTATCTGCTGGAGAGCGTGGAAGGCGGGGAAAACTGGGCCCGCTATTCGTTCCTGGGCAGCGGCTCCCCGGTTGTGCTGCGGGAAGAGCAGGGCACGCTGATCGTCGAACGACAGGGGAGCCGGACGGAACGGAGGTCAATCGGGAGCGGGGCCGGAGAGAGTCCGGTGGACCGCATCCGGCAGGTGATGGCGACCTATCGCCCCGTGACCGTGCCCGGTTTGCCCAGGTTCGTCGGGGGAGCGGTCGGGTACCTCGGCTACGACGTGGTCCGGCACTTCGAGGAGCTGCCGGCTCGTCGGAAAGACAGCGCGGGTCTGCCGGAGTTCGCCTTCCTGCTGACCGACACGCTGCTGATCTTCGACAACATGGCACAGAAGATCAAAGTGGTGGCCAACGCGCATGTGTCCTCGGACAAGGACATGGAGATGCGGCGGGCCTATGCCGAGGCGACGGCCCGGATCGAGCGCATGATCGCCCGCCTGAAGCGGCCGCTGCGATACGAGCCCCCGAAGCGGCGACAGAAGCCTGACACCCGCCAGGCGGGGACCCGCTTCACGCCCAACATGAGCAAGGCGGACTTCGAAAAGATGGTGCTCCGCACCAAAGACTACATCTGCGCCGGAGACATCGTGCAGGCCGTGCTCTCGCAGCGGTGGGACACGCGGATCCAGACGACGCCCTTCGAGATCTACCGGGCGCTGCGGGTCATCAATCCGTCTCCGTACATGTATTATCTGCGCGTGGCGGGCGTCGAGTTGGTCGGCTCGTCCCCGGAGACGCTGGTGCGATGTGAAGACGGACGGATCTCGCTGCGACCGATCGCGGGCACGCGGCGCCGCGACGAGACGGAGGAGCAGGACCTGCAGCTTGAGCGCGAGCTGCTCGCGGACCAAAAGGAGCGGGCCGAGCACGTGATGCTGGTCGATCTCGGCCGGAACGACATCGGACGCGTGGCGCGGACGGGCACCGTGCGCGTGGACGCGCTCATGCGGGTCGAGCGGTACTCGCACGTCATGCACATCGTGTCCGACGTGCACGGCGAGTTGGATCCGTCTCGCTCGATCTATGACGTGATGAAGGCCTGTTTTCCGGCCGGCACCGTGTCGGGCGCGCCCAAGATCCGGGCCATGGAGATTATCGAAGAGCTGGAGCCGACCCGCCGCGGGCCCTACGCGGGCGCCGTGGGCTATTTCAGTTTCTCCGGCAACATGGACACGTGCATCAACATCCGCACGATCGTGATCAAGGGGCGGCAGGCGTATATCCAGGCCGGGGCGGGTATCGTCGCGGACTCCGATCCCGAGCGGGAGTATGAGGAGACCTGCAATAAGGCCCGGGCCATGATGAAGGCTATTGAGTTAGCGGAGCAGGGGCTGGAGTGAGGGAGCGAATAGGAAATGGCGTATGGCGAATGGCTTATGGCCGGAGCGAGTCGGATCCGGCGTTCCCTTCCTAGCCACACGCGATAGGCCATACGCTCTTTGTGTCATGCTACTGATGATCGACAACTACGACTCCTTCACCTACAACCTGGTCCAGTATCTGGGCGAGTTGGGGGAGGATGTGCGGGTGCACCGGAACGACAAGATCTCCCTCGACGAGATCGACGCCCTCCGGCCGACTCGCATCGTAATCTCGCCGGGCCCCTGCACGCCGAAGGAGGCGGGGGTGTCGGTCGAGACCATCGCCCATTTCGCGGGGCGCGTGCCGCTCCTGGGGGTCTGCCTGGGGCATCAGTCGCTGGCCGTGGCCTTTGGCGGCGAAGTGATCCGTGCCGCGCGGCTCATGCACGGCAAGACCTCCATGATCCACCATGACGGGAAAACGATCTTTCAGGGCCTGCCCAATCCCTTCGAAGCCACTCGCTACCATTCGCTGCTGGTGAACCGGGCCACTTTACCGGATTGTCTGGAGATCACCGCCGAGACGGCCGAAGGCGAGATCATGGGACTGCGGCACCGTACGCTGGGCGTGGAGGGCGTGCAATTCCACCCCGAGTCCATCCTCACGACCGCGGGCAAAGATCTGCTCCGGAATTTCCTGAAACTCGAAGCTGTCGGCGCGGGGCACGGGGCAAGAGGCTAGAGGGATTCATGCTCCTCCGACGCGCCGCCTCTCGCCTCTCGCCCCTCGCCTCGCACCCATTTCTATGATCAAAGACGCCATCATCAGACTCGCCGACCGGGCGGACCTTTCGGAGAAAGCAGCCGAAGAGGTGATGCTCGAGATCATGGACGGGAAGGCCACGCCGTCCCAGATCGCGGCCTACCTCATGGGCCTGCGCATGAAAGGCGAGACGGTGGACGAAATCGTCGGCTCGGCTCGAGCCATGCGGTCGAGAGCGGTCCGCATCCGGGCGACAGACCCGCTGGTGGTGGATACCTGCGGGACCGGAGGCGATCGGGCGAACACCTTCAATATCTCGACGACGGCCGCGTTTGTCGTCGCGGGCAGCGGGCTCACAGTCGCCAAGCACGGCAATCGGTCCGTCTCCTCGCGCTCGGGCAGCGCCGACGTGCTGGTGGCGCTCGGGGTCTGCATCGACCTGCCCACCGAGCGGGTCGAAGACTGCGTCAACGAAGTCGGAATCGGCTTTCTCTTTGCCCCGCTATTCCATGGCGCGATGAAACATTGTGCGGGACCGCGACAGGAGATGGGTGTTCGTACGATCCTGAACGTGCTGGGGCCGTTGACGAACCCGGCCGGCGCGGTCGCGCAGGTCGTCGGCGTCTATGACGGCAAATTGACCGACACGCTCGCCCAGGTACTGGTGCGACTCGGCAGTCGGCACTGTTTCCTGGTGCACGGCATGGATGGCTTGGATGAGATCACGCTGACCGATCGGACGCGCGTCTCGGAAGGGAAGGCCGGAGTCGTGTCGAGTTATTTCATCGAGCCGAGCGAGTTCGGGCTGGCGCGGGTGCGACCGAAGGAACTGGAGGGGGGCACACCGGAAGAGAACGCTCGGACGACGCGGGACATCCTGCAGGGCCGCCGCGGCCCCAAGCGCGACGTGGTTTGCCTGAATGCGGCGCCTGCGCTCGTCGCCGGGGGCAAGGCGAGGACGCTGCAGGAGGGGTTTGAGCTGGCGGGGAAGGTGATTGACGGCGGGGCGGCGATCGATAAGCTGGAGCGGCTCATCGCGTTCACGAATTAGGAAGTAGCTGGCATGGTGTGGCGGGACCTGCCCTGCTCAGGCGGAGGAACGCAACGGGCAGCCGGGGTAACGGGTACCCGCTGCCCTGCGGAACTTGCTGGATTCTGCGCAGTGCGCGAACCCAGCTTCGACCAGTCCTCGGCCTGCGCTTTGCGCACCGCATCTGCTCGCCAAGTCGCGGTGCCCTCGCCTCCGCGATTCGCGATGCGGGTCCTGCCACGCCGTCGGCCATGGGGTGAACTCCAAGAGCCCATAGCCTTTCGCCTGTAGTTATGATTCTTGATCGGATCATCGAACACAAGAAGGCTGAGTTGCGGCACAAGCAGGGACGGGGGTATCTGGCCGCGCTGAAGGCGCGGATCCGGGATCAGGTGCCGACACAGCCGTTCGCAATCACGCTGGAAGCCACGAGGACGGTGCAGAGCCCGGCGCTGATCGCCGAGGTCAAGAAGGCCTCCCCGAGCCTGGGCTTGCTCCGGCCGGAGTTTGAGAAAGGCTTTGACCCGGTCAAGATCGCCGAGACTTACAAGGCGGCCGGGGCCTCGGCCATCTCGGTCCTGACCGATAAGGATTTCTTCCAGGGCAGCCTGGGCGATCTGCGCGCGGTCAAGGAAAAGGTCGGCCTGCCCACCCTCATGAAAGAGTTCATGGTCGGGGAGGTGCAGTTCTATGAGGCCCGCGCGACCGGCGCGGACTGCATTCTGTTGATCGTCGCGGCTTTGGAGCGGCGGCAGTTGGTGGATTTTTTCACGCTGGCGCGGGAGTTGGCGCTCGACGCGCTCATCGAAGTCCACCATGAACGCGAGGTGGACACCGTCCTTGAACGGCTGCCGGACGCGCGCCTGATCGGGATCAATAACCGTGACCTGAAGACGTTCTCGACGGACCTGGGCGTGACGCTCCGTCTCGCGAAGCGCGTTCCTGTCGGCAAGGTCATCGTCAGCGAGAGCGGCATTCAGAAGCGAGACGACGTGACGCGTCTCATGGAGGCGAACGTCCACGCCATGCTCGTCGGCGAATCGCTGATCAAAGCCGAAGACACGATCGCCAAGGTGCGGGAACTCCTCGGAGCTGGTGTAAAGGTGATGGGTGGGACATGAGCAGAGCCTAGTCGGCAACCCTTGCTAGATGGGCGTTCCGAACGCTGAGCAGTGCACCCCGGCATTCACCGTGTCGATCGTCAAGACGAAAGAGACCGACACGCCCGGCTACAGCCACGTCGCCGTCCGCTACATGCAACGACGGCAGCGGCGCGGGATGCGGCATTTCTGCTCCCGCGGCTCGAGCCGGGAATGCGCTTGCTGGATTGCGGCTGCGGGCCCGGGACGATCACTGTCGGTCTCGCGGACGCCGTGCACCCGAGCCAGGTCGTGCGCGCCCGCCGACTGGCCCATGCCCGGGGGCTGAAGAACCTGGAGTTCACGACGGGCAGCGTCTATGAGCTGCCGGTTTCCTGCCCGGTCGTTTGACGCGGTCTTCGCGCACGCCTTGCTCGAGCATCGTGCTGACCCGGTGCTGGCGCTGAAGGAGATCGAGCGCGTGCTCAGGCCGGCGGCATCGCCGGCGTGAGCAGCCCGGATTGGCCCGGCGATCTCATGGCGCCGAGGGATCCGGACGTGGACGAGTTCATCAGGGCGTACCTGCGGTTGCAGGTTGCCAACGGCGGCAACCCTTCAGTGGGACGCGAGCTGGGTCAAGCGATGAGCGCGGCGGGGTTGTCGGGCGTCGTGATGGCGGCGATGTACGACTGCTACGAGGACATCACGTTGATCGCCGAGTTGCTCGCCCAGCGGCTCTTGCACTCGTTGCGCGAGGAGGATATGGGCCGCCGTCCGGGACTGGGTGGGGCGACCGGCTTACGCCCGTGTGCCGCGATGCGCCGGTGGGCGACGCAGGCGACCCTCTTCGCGCAGAGTTTTGTCGAGGCGATCGGGTCCGCGGAGCCATGAGCGGCGTCAAGATTAAGATTTGCGGGATCACGAACCCCGAGGACGCTCGGGTGGCCGTCGAGGCCGGCGCGGATGCGCTCGGGTTCGTGTTCCACCGGAGCAGTCCACGCTCGGTCGACGCCGAAATGGTGCGCTGGATCGTGGCGCAGTTGCCGCCGTTCGTGCTGCCGGTGGGCGTGTTCGTCAACGAGGACGTGAAGAAAGTCCGCGACCTGATGGATGCCTGCGGGCTCGCCCTGGCACAGTTACACGGCGAGGAAACCGTGGTGTACTGCGAGACCCTGGGGCGCCCGGTGCTCAAAACGATCCGGCTCCGCGACCGGGGCAGCCTGCTCGCCCTGGCCGAGTTCCAGGGGCGCGCCCGGGTGCGCGGATTCGTCCTTGATGCCTTCTCGGAGAAGGCATACGGCGGGACGGGGGAGACGGTGGATGGGACCCTAGCGGCGGAAGCGGCGAAGGCCGCAAAGGTCCTGCTGGCCGGTGGGCTCAAACCGGACAACGTGGCCGAAGCCATCCGTCAGGTGCGGCCTTACGGGGTTGATGTGAGCAGCGGCGTGGAAGCGAGGCCAGGGAAAAAAGATCCGGAGAAAATCCGTACGTTCATCAACGCGGTAAAGCTTGTGTCCGCATCGCTTGAAGGCTATACTGGCTCTCACCGTGGCGACAGGGCCTAACCCCGCGGCACTGTTACAGGAATCATCCAAGGTCCGATCTTCGAATCCTGATTATTTGTCGAAGGCTGGTCGCTCCTTAGTATGCCCATCCTCCCCGACAAACACGGCCGGTTCGGGCCGTTCGGCGGACGGTACGTGCCGGAAACGCTGATGCCGGCGCTGCTCGAGCTTGAGCAGGTGTACCAGGCCGCCCGTCGCGATCCCAAGTTCCAGGCCGAATTCACCCGGTATCTCAGGCAGTACGTGGGACGGCCGACCCCTCTCTACTTCGCCGACCGTCTGACGAAGCGGCTAGGCGGCGCCAGGATCTACCTGAAGCGCGAGGATCTCTGTCACACGGGTGCACACAAGATCAACAACGCGATCGGCCAGGGACTGCTCGCGCGTCGGATGAAGAAGCCGCGCGTCATCGCGGAGACCGGCGCCGGCCAGCATGGTGTGGCGGTCGCGACGGTCGCCGCCATGTTCGGGCTGCAGTGCGAGATCTACATGGGCACCGAGGACATGGAGCGGCAGGCGCTCAACGTGTTCCGTATGCGGCTGCTCGGCGCGACTGTGACGGGCGTGGATGCGGGGAGCCGGACCCTGAAAGACGCGATCAGCGAGGCGATGCGCGACTGGACGACGAACGTCCGGACCACGCACTACATCCTCGGGTCCGTCCTCGGCGCGCATCCCTATCCCATGCTGATCCGGGACTTTCAGTCGGTGATCGGGCGAGAGGCCCGCAAGCAGATCCTGGCGGTGGAAGGCCGCCTGCCGGATTACCTGGTAGCCTGCGTCGGCGGCGGGAGCAACTCAATCGGCCTGTTCCACGCGTTCCTCAAAGACCGGCGCGTGAAGATGATCGGCGTCGAAGCCGGCGGGATCGGGATCGCAAGCGGGAAGCACGCGGCCCGTTTTGCAGCCGGGCGACCGGGCGTGCTGCATGGCACCATGACCTACCTGCTGCAGGACGCGGACGGCCAGATCAATCTCACGCATTCGATCTCCGCTGGTCTCGACTATGCCGCCGTCGGCCCGGAGCACGCCTATTACCACGACCTGGAACGCATCCGCTACACCTCCGCAACCGACGCGGAGGCGCTGGCGGCCTTCGATCTGATGGCGCGCGAGGAAGGCATCGTGCCGGCGCTCGAAAGCGCGCATGCGCTGGCCGAGATCGTGAAACTGGCGCCCGAGCTCAAGAAGAATCACGTCATCGTCATGAATCTGTCAGGCCGCGGAGACAAGGACGTGCAGCAGGTGGCGAGAATTCGGGGGGTCAGCCTGTGACCCCTCGGCCGTGAGGCGTGAAACGTGAGGCGTGAGGCGAAACCCCGGGGAGAAGAGTCGGCCAGGCTCGCGAATCGCATCGATGCGACGTTCGAAAAGCTGCGTGCGCGGGGCGAGAAGGCGTTGATTACGTATATCATGGCGGGCGATCCGTCGCTTCAGGAGACCGAGGCGCTGGTGATGGAGCTGGAGAAGCACGGGTCGGACATAGTCGAGCTGGGCGTGCCGTTCTCCGATCCGATCGCCGACGGGCCCGTGATCCAGCAGGCGGCCGATCGGGCGCTGCGCGGCGGCACCACGCTGCGGAAGATTCTCGGGATGGTCGCCGGGCTGCGCCGACGCACCCAGATCCCGCTTGTGCTCATGGCCTACTACAATACCATTGACGCCTTCGGCATCCCGGCCTTCTGCCGTGAGGCGACGGCGGCCGGCGTGGACGGACTCATCGTGCCGGACATGCCGCCGGAGGAGGCCTCTGCGCTGCGTGAGGCGTCCGCGGAGGCGGGCGGGCCCCTGCTGGTCTTTCTCCTTGCCCCGACCAGCACGCCAGCGCGACGCGCGGCGGTGGCGCGGCAGTCCCGGGGATTCATCTACTACGTGTCCTTGACGGGCATTACCGGCGCCAAGCTGACCGATCTGGCTGACGTCAGACGGAACGTGGAGCAAATTCGCCGCGTCACGCGGACTCCGATTGCGGTCGGATTCGGCATCGCGACGCCACAAGACGCGGCCCAGGTCGCGGATGTGGCCGATGGGGTCATCGTCGGCAGCGCGATCGTGCGCCAGATCGGCGAGCATCATCAGGAGCCTGACTTGCTCGATCGGGTCGGGAGTCTGGTCCGATCGCTGAAGGCCGCCATGCATGGGGCGCCGGTGCGGGTCGGCGCCTAGCGCCGCGCGATAAACGCAGGCTGGCCCTGAGTGCGGGCCGGCACAGTCTGGACGGGGAGGCGTTGGTGGCATCGAGAGGAACAAATGGACCAGGCAACGGTCGCCGACTCCGTGCGGTGCCCGCAGGTTCGGGAGCCCGAGCTACCAAGACGCCTGCCCCGCGAGTCCCTGCGCAGCCCCCGTCCGACACCCCTTCCATCTCACCCCAGATCCAGGAACGACTCCTCGAGACCATCTCGACCGCGGTGGAGAGCGGCCGGTCACCGGAGGAAGTTGCCCTCGTAGTCCTGCAGGTCTTTCTCGACCTGACCGATGCGCGTCGCGCGGCGGTGTACCTCCGGGACGAGCAGACCCGAGAGACCCGGTGTCTGGCGGTCTGCGGGCATCCGGATGGGGCGTTGTCGCCGGCCTGGGATCAGCTCACGGCTCAGGTGATGAAGAACGGCCGGATGACTGCGTCTGGTGACCTGGTCGCATTCCCGTTGAAGCGGCGGGGCAGCGTCGAAGGCGTGCTGGCGGTGCAAGGGCTGTCGGACTCGACGAAAGAGGCCGGTGGCGTGGCGGATCTGCTCGCGCTCGTCGCCTCCCGGCTGGCCGACGGCCTGGATCACTCCAAGCTCTCGCAGAAGTATGCCCAGAAGATCGCGCGCATTCATCAGCTCGAAGAGGTCAGCGAGATCCTGAACTCGTCGCTCGAGGACAGCGAGATCGTGCGGCGTGCCACGGAGGTGGCGACGAAGCTGGTGGACGCCGAAGCCGGCTCGTTGCTGCTGGTCGATGAGCGGACCGGCGATCTCACGTTCGACATCGTCGTGGGCGAAAAGGGCACCCAGTTGCGGGCGCTCCGCATGAAGGCCGGCGAAGGCATTGCGGGCACGGTCGCCAAGACCAACGAGCCGCTGATCGTCAACGACGCGCAGAAGGATCCGCGCGTCGCCCGCCAGTTGGATGAGCAGACGGGGTTCAGGACTCGATCCCTCATCTGCGTGCCCGTCCGGGCTCACGGCAAGACCCTCGCTGTACTCGAGGCCGTCAACAAGCGCGGGGGACGAGGGTTCAGCAACTGGGACCTGATCGAGTTCACCAGCCTGGCCAACCAGATCGCGATCGCGCTGGAGAACTCGCGCCTGTTCCGGGGGTATCAGGGCAAGATCAAGCGGCTCCGCAAGCTCCAGGAGATCAGCGCGGTGCTGAACTCCAGCTTGAACCAGGCGGAGATCCGCAAGCGCGCCATCGAGGCCGCCACGGTGCTCATGGATGCGGAAGCGGGCTCCCTCTTGCTGCTGGACGAGACGACCAACGAGCTATATTTCGAGGTGGCGCTGGGCGAAAAAGGCGAGGGCGTCCGCGAGATTCGCCTGAAGGTCGGACAGGGGATCGCCGGCCACGTGGCGCAGACCAGAGAGCCGCTGATCATCAACGACGTGCAGCGCGATCCCCGGTTCTCGCGCGAGGCCGATAAGAAGAGCGGCTTCCTGACCCGCAACATGGTCTGCGTGCCGGTCCGGGCGCGGGACAAGCTGCTCGGCGTGCTGCAGGCCATCAACAAGCGACATGATGGCCTGTTCGGCCAGGAGGACCTGGAGGACTTCGTCGCGCTGGGCCACCAGGTCGGCATCGCGATCGACAACGCCAATCTCTACCAGGAAATCGAGCGCCTGTTCGAGGGGTTCATCTCCGCCAGCGTGCTCGCGATTGAAAGCCGGGACCCCACGACCAGCGGGCACAGCGAGCGCGTCGCGACCCTGACCTGCGGTCTCGCGCAGGTCGTGGACCGGATCGACTCCGGGCCCTTTGCCGGCGTGACCTTTACGCCCGACCAGATGAAGGAGATCCGCTACGCCGCGGTCCTGCACGACTTCGGCAAAGTCGGAGTCCGGGAGCACGTGCTGGTCAAGGCCAACAAGCTGTTCCCGGGCGAGCTGGAGCTGCTCAAATCGCGCTTCGACTTCATCAAGCGGACGCTCGAGGTCAAGGCGCTCAAACGCAAGGTGGATATTCTGATGTCCGGCGACCGGGCGGCGACGGCCGCGATGCTGGCGGAAGTGGACGAGGAACTGGCGCGTCAGGTGAGGGAGACGGAGGGCATCCTGGAATTCCTGTTGCAGTGCAACCGGCCCACCGTCCTGCCGCGGGATGGGTTCGAACGGCTGAACGACATTGCCAGGTTGAGCTATGATTATTTCGACGGGTCGCGCGCGTATCTGAGCGCAGACGAGGTCATCACGCTGTCCATTTCAAAAGGGAGTCTGACGGTCGAGGAGCGTCGCGAGATCCAGAGTCACGTCACCCATACCTACAAGTTCCTCAGCACAATCCCTTGGACCAAGGCGCTGAAAAATGTGCCGTTGATCGCGTACGGCCATCATGAAAAGCTTGATGGATCCGGGTATCCCCGCCAGGTGCCGGGCGAGAGCATCCCGGTGCAGACCCGCATGATGACCATCAGCGACATCTACGACGCGCTGACCGCCGCGGATCGTCCGTACAAAGCCGCGGTCTCTACGACCACCGCGCTCGAGATTCTGGAGGACGAGGTGCGGTCGGGCAAGGTGGATGCCGACCTGCTGAAGATCTTCATCGAAGCCAAGGTCTATGCGCGCGTCCACCCGGTGCCCTGAATCATTCCCTCCGAGCCCGTGCCGTCGAGCCGCGATCCGGCTCCCACTCCGAACCTTCGGGCGAGACTAGAACGTCATCGAGATTGATCCCGAGACCAGCGCCTCGCGTTCCTTGAAGTCGTACCCGCCGCCCAAGTCCAGCCTGAAGGTCATGATCCGAATACCGAGTCCGGCGGTGTAGGTGATGCTCTCGTCATCGTTCTTCGTGTTGGTCAACGCGCCCACCCGCAGCGCGAGCACGTCCGAGAACAGCGTCTGCTCGGCGCCCACGCTCACCACGCGGCTCTTGATGCCGGGAATGAGCGTCTTGTTGGTCAGGATGTCGCCATCGACGGTCAGCGTCAGCGATGAATAGGGATTGGCGGCGATTCCGCCCCGGACCTGCGGATTCAACCTGTACGTTGCACCGCCGGGCGCGTCGAACGCCGGCTCGTTCAGGTCTTTTCCGACGATTCCCACCCGAAGCCAGGACGTAGGCCGCACAAGGGCTCCCACATCGATGCCAAAGTCCGCCGAGGTGTTGGCCTTGCCCAAGTCGCTGGACCAATCAACTTTCCCGTCGGCCGAGAGGACGTTAACGCGTCCCGAGTACGCGGCGCCTTGGATCACCTTGCCTGTCACCCCCAGGGCAAACGTCTGGTCGGCAAAGGCATAGGCGTAGGAGAATCCGACCTGCCGGGCCTCCAGAGCCGGCAACGCCATGGTGCCGTTCACTACGAGGGAGCCGCCGCTGGTTCCAGCGGTCAGCGGCGAGGAGACGAACGATCCCGCAGTCGCGACGTCCGAGACGTTCACGCCGAAGTGATGATTGCCCCAGTAGCCCTTGAAGTAGAGGCCGCCGGCGGCCGCTCCCGAGACGGAGGCGCCCTGGCGGTTGAGCCGGTCCAGCAGGGCTTGCAATCGGGCCTGATTCGCCATCGAGGTATCCGATGTGTCGATTGCGTCGATCTCCTCAAGGGCGTCGAGCACACCCAGCCGATCGGTGACTTGCGCGCTGCCCTGGAGCCGGATGTCCACCGATCGTTCCATCGCCAGACCGGCGGGGTTCCAGTACGTGGCGAGCGCATCGGTGGTGACGGCGACGCCTGCCCCGCCCATGCCCGCGGCGCGTGGTCCGACGATGACGAACTCGACGGCTCGCGCCGTCTCGATGAAGATAAGGCTGAGGCTGATCATCAGGATGATCACGGCAGTAGAGTGGCGCAGTCGGCTCATGAAGCTGGCCTCCTCATGTCTGTGCTCGCTCGGAGTGAAGAGAGCACCGGTTTTGCACTCGAACGTAGCAGAGGACGAGAGGAAGTCAAGAAAGGTTAGATCCGCGGACGTGTGGAGGGGAGGAGGTGGACGGGGTCCCCGAAATTACCGGTTGGCGATGCGGCCGTCTTCCATGTGGATGATCCGATCGGCCTGGGCCGAGAGCTTTTCGTTGTGGGTCACGATGACGAAGGTGATGGACCGCTCGCGGTTCAGTGTCCGCATCAGCTCGAACAAGGCGTCTCCGGTATGCGTGTCCAGGTTGCCGGTCGGCTCGTCGGCGAGCACGAGATCCGGCTGCTGGATGAGGGCGCGCGCGACCGCCACGCGCTGTTGCTCGCCACCCGAAAGCTCGCCGGGCTTGTGGTGCAGGCGCTGCCCGAGACCCACGTGGGTCAACAGCGCCGCCGCGTCGGCTCGGGCCCGCGCGGCGGGCCGCTTCTGAATGAGCGCCGGCAGGCAGGCATTCTCGAGCGCGGTGAACTCGGGCAAGAGATGGTGGAACTGAAAGACGAAGCCCACCCGCCGGTTCCGGAACTCGGCCCGCTCCTCATCGGACAGTGTGAAGAGATCCCGCCCCTCGCACAGGACGGTCCCGCTCGTCGGATGGTCCAGCGTGCCGAGGATCTGTAGGAGGGTGCTCTTGCCGGCGCCGGAGGCGCCGACGATCGCCAGCAGCTCGCCGCGTGCGATGTCGAAGGTCACGCCCCGGAGCGCGTGCACGTGCACATCGCCCATCGGAAACGTCTTGGTGACGTTCTTCACTTCGATCAGCGGTTGTTCGGGCATGGCGCGTGGTTGCTCTGCAGTCGGCCGATAGAGCTCAGGCCCTCGGAGCTTTCGATTTGTCGACTTGTTGATGTGTTGATTTGTCGAATGAAAGCGCGGAGGGCGGAGCCGTCCTTCAGGCTCATGTTCCGATCAATCAGCACCTCATCAGAAGATCGACAGATCAACAAATTATTCATAGCGCAGCGCGGCAGCGGGATCCAGCTTGGCGGCTTGCCAGGACGGGTAGAGGGTCGCGGAAAAGCTGATCAGGACGGCCGTGAACGAGACCAGAATCACGTCCAGGGCCTGCACGTGCACCGGGATGTGCGAGATGTAATAGACAGTCGGGTCGAATGTCCAGTAGCGCTCGATCAGCCATAGGAACGTGTAGCCGAGCGGGATGCCGAACACCGTGCCGGTCAGGCCGATGACAAGACCGTTGAGCATGAAGATCCGCATGATGGCCTGACGGGTGGCGCCCATGGCCTTCAGGATGGCGATTTCACGCTGTTTCTCCGTCACGATCATCGTGAGCGTACTGACGATGTTGAAGGAGGCGACGATGGTAATCAGGACCAGCAGGAGGAACATCATAGTCTTCTCCAGCTTGAGGGCTGAGAAAAGGTTCCGGTTGAGCTGCATCCAGTCCCGCGCCCAGTACGGGACGCCCAGCGTCGTTTCGATCGACCGGGCGATGTCCGCTGCCTGGAAGATGTCGTCCACCTTCACCTCGATCCCCGTGACCGAGTCCCCCATGTTGAAAAACTTCTGCGCTTCGGGAATCGAAATATAGGCCAGCGAGGCATCGTACTCGTACATGCCGGACTCGAACACCGCGACCACGGTAAAGGTGCGGATCTTCGGCGTCGCGGCGATGCTGGCCAAGGCGCTCGGGGGGCCCACCGGCGAGACGATGTTCACCTGATCGCCTACGAAGGCTCCCAGCCTGAGCGACAGCTCCTTGCCGAGCATGATTCCGGGGACCTTCGTCTCGGCCGGCTGCGCCGGCTCGCCTTCGGCTCGCACAGGAGAGGCGCCGGCGGCCAGGTCTTCCAGCCGACCGGCCTTGATATTGCCGCCCAACTCGGTCACGCGGACCTCACGCGCGGGATCGATGCCGCGAAGGACGATGCCCTGGACGGCGGAGCGCGAGGTCAGCAGGACCTGTCGGAAAATGAACGGCGTGGCCGCCAGCACATGCGGGACGGTCTGCACGCGCGCGACGAGCGCATCGTACTCCGACAGATTGTCCTTCGTACGGTCCTGCACGACGATGTGGGAGGTCGTGCCGAGAATCTTGGCCTGCAGGTCCTCCTTGAAGCCGGTCATGATGCCCAGGGTGCCGATCAGCGCGGCCACGCCGAGCGTGATACCCGCCACTGAGACGATCGTGTTGAGGGAAATCGTCCGGTGGCGGCGTTTGGCCCGGAGGTACCGGAGCCCGACGAAGATCTCATAGGGGAGCGGTACCGTCATCTCTCCGGCCGGAGCTGTGGAAAGAGGATCACGTCGCGGATGGATGCCTGGTTGGTCAAGAGCATGACGACACGGTCGATACCGATTCCTTCTCCGGCCGTGGGTGGCATCCCGTACTCCAGAGCGCGCAGGAAGTCCTCGTCGAGGTAGTGGGCTTCCGTGTCGCCGGCCTCCCGCTGCGCGACCTGGTCCTCGAACCGCCGGCGCTGGTCGAGCGGGTCGTTCAGCTCGGAGAACGCGTTGGCGATCTCGCGTCCGGCGATGTACAGCTCGAAGCGTTCGGTCAGCGAGGGATCCGAGTCCTTCCGGCGCGCGAGGGGAGAGAGCTCGGTCGGATAATCGATGATGAACGTCGGCTGGATGAGGGTCGGCTCTACGGTCTCCGCGAAGATCGCCTCGAGTATCGGCACGAGGCCGGCCTTCTCGTCCACTTCAACCTTGAGCTTGCGGGCCGCTGCCAGCGCGGCCTGCCGATCGCGCGTCACGATCGGAGCGAGCTGGTTCACTTCCAGGATCGCCTGGAGGTAGGGCCAGCGCCGCCAGGGGCTCGCCAGGTGGATTTGCTTGCCCTGGTAATCGAGCGAAGTCCTGCCCAGCACGTCGCGCGCCAGCCTGCCGAACAGCTCCTCGGTCAGGTCCATGAGATCCCGGTAATCCGCGAGCGCCATGTAGAACTCCAGCATGGTGAACTCGGGATTATGGATGGTGGAGATCCCTTCATTGCGGAAATTGCGGTTGATCTCGAACACCCGCGGAAGCCCGCCGACGACCAGCCGCTTGAGATAGAGCTCCGGGGCGATGCGGAGAAAGAGGTCCGTGCCCAGCGCATGATGGTGGGTGACGAAGGGCCGGGCAGTCGCGCCGCCCGGGATGGGCTGCATCATCGGCGTCTCGACCTCGAGAAACCCTTTCTCCGTCAGGAAAGATCGGATCACCGCGATAATCCGGTTGCGCATCGCGAAGATCTCCTGCACGCCGGGGTTTGCGATCAGATCCACATACCGCTGGCGGTAACGCGTCTCCACGTCGGTCAAGCCGTGCCATTTCTCCGGCAGAGGGCGAAGCGCCTTGCTCAGGAACGTGAGGGTCCGGACCTCGATGGTAAGCTCGTTCGTCCTGGTCCGGAACAGCACGCCGGAGACGCCAATCCAGTCACCGAGGTCCAACTGCTCGCAGAGGCGATGCTGATCGTCGCCCAGGATGTCCTTCTTCAGGTACACCTGCAGGCGATCCGCGCCGTCCTGCAGGGCCGCGAACGCGGCTTTGCCGAACCGCCGGAGCGCGACGATTCGGCCGGCGATCGTGCAGCGGATATGCTCCTGCTCGAGCGTGTCTTTGGACTTTTCGCCGTGCGCGCGGATCAACTCGCCGGCTCGATCGGTAGGAACGAACCGGGTCCCATAGGGCTGGATGCCCATCTCGCGCAGCACCTCGAGTTTCTTCAGGCGTTGCTGGCGTTGATCGTTGAGTTCGTCCATACGCTTCGCGCAGGCTAGAGGCTATAGGCTAGGGGCTATGGGCCAGAATTCTCTCTTCCCTATGGCCTATGGCCGATCGCCTATCGCCTAGGTTTTCGCCATCTGCTGTTTCAGATACGCCTCGATGAAATCGTCGAGGCCGCCGTCCATGACCGAGCCCACGTTGCCGATCTCGTAGTTGGTGCGGTGGTCCTTCACCATCTGGTACGGTTGGAACACGTAGGATCGGATCTGGCTGCCGAACCCGATCTCCTTTTTCTCGCCGACAATGGCCTGGAACTCGGCCTCTTTCTTTTGCTGCTCCACTTCGTACAAACGCGCCTTCAGGATCTTCATCGCACCCATGCGGTTCTGCAACTGCGAGCGCTCATTTTGACACTGGACGACGATGCCGGTCGGCAAGTGCGTGATGCGGATCGCCGTTTCCACCTTGTTGACGTTCTGCCCACCGGCCCCGCCGGAGCGGAACGTATCGATGCGCAGGTCTTTCTCGTCGATGACCACTTCCACATCTTCTTCCAATTCCGGATAGACGAAGACCGACGCGAACGAGGTGTGCCGTCGCTTGTTGGCGTCGAACGGGGAGATCCGGACCAGCCGGTGCACACCGGCCTCGGCCTTGAGATAACCGTACGCATAGGGGCCGTTGATCGCCACAGTCGCGCTCTTGATGCCGGCCTCGTCGCCCGGCTGAAGGTCCAGGGTGTCCACCTTGTACCCTTTGCTCTCGGCCCACCGGACATACATCCGAAGCAGCATTTGCGCCCAGTCCTGCGATTCGGTGCCGCCCGCGCCGGGGTGGATGGCCAGGATCGCGTTGTTCAGGTCGTGCTCGCCCGAGAGCAGCAGCTCGATGCGAAGCTGGTGCGCAGACCGTGCAAACCGCGAAAGCTCGGTCTCCAGCTCTTGTCCCAGCGCCGCGTCCCCGCTCTCCTCGGCCAGCTCGAGCATGGCACGCAGGTCCTCGTACTGGCGTTCGAGGTCGCGCCAGCGCTGCAGTTCTCGCTCCAGAGCGGCTTTCTTTCGATTCAGGCGGGCGGCGGCCTGGGGATTCTTCCAGAAATCTGGCTGCGCGGTCTCGCGCTCGAGCTGCTGCAAGTCGGCGTTCAGCTTGGGAAGGTCAAAGATAGCCCCGCAGTTCCGTGACCTGGTCGCCGATCGATTTCATTCTGATCCGGACGTCATCCAGCATGGTAGTCTCCTCGTGAAGAGGCGAGGGGCGACTTGCCCTCGCCTCTTGCCGGTGGCCTCCGCCGCCAGTTGGCGGCGGTGAAAATTCCGCTGATTATAACACAGCCGAGCGCAAAGACATCACCGTGGCGGGTGTAAAACGTCGCCATGCGTCCGACCGGGAGCGCGCCACGGACCACCATCTCCTCGAAGATCGGTGTGGCTTCGAGGATGCGGCCGTAGGGGTCGATGAAGCCCGAGACGCCCGTATTCGCCGCGCGCGCAAAGGACACGCGGTTTTCCACCGCGCGCAGGACCACCATGCCGAAATGCTGGAACGGCGCCGCCGACTGCCCAAACCACGCATCATTGGTGATGGTCACCATGAGGTCGGCCCCGGCGCCGGCAAACATCCGGACGAGGTCCGGGAAGATGACTTCGTAGCAGATCACGACGCCGAAATGCAGCGGGCGCGGACCCGCGGCGGTGTCCGCCGTCCTTGGCAAGGTCAGGAGCACGGGACCGGTTCCGGCCTCGAAGTCGCCGATCCCGACGACCAGCTTTTCCAGGAAAAAGAGAATCGGGCGCAGCGGGATGTATTCCCCGAACGGCACCAGGTGGCGCTTGTCATAGCGGCCGAGGACCTCTCCGCTCCGCGATAGCAAGTAAGCGCTGTTCAGCAGAAAGGGCCGACCGTCCGGATAGAACCGGACCGTGGGGCTTCCGAACAGCAGCGGCACCGCTTTCGCCTGCACCAGGCGGACGATTTCCTCACGGTAGTCGGGCTCACGCTCGAACAGAAACGGCGTTGCAGCCTCCGGCCAGATGACGAGATCGGCGCCGGCGGCAGCCGTGTTCGTCATACGCGCATAGCGGTCCATCGTCTCGCGACGGAAGGCGGTGTCCCATTTTTGTGCCTGGTCCACGTTGGGCTGCACCAGTCCGATCGTGAGCGACCTGGGCGGCGCCGGTTCGGGGGAGGCCGTGAGGACGGAATAGCCATAGATGAGCGTGGCCGCCACGCAGACCAATGCGGCTGAGGGGGTGAGCCATGGAAATGTCGGTCCCGTCCGTTCCGTATCCCCGGCTTTCTGCCTCCCGCGCTGCCACAGAAACACCTCGGCCACCGCGGCATTGGCGAGCGCGACGACGAACGACACGCCATACACGCCGGTCACGTCCGCGATCTGGATCGCAGGCAACCACCGATATTGCGAATAGCCGAGCAGCGACCACGGGAGGCCCGACAACAGATGCGTGCGCACCCATTCGAGGGCAACCCAGAGGGCCGGCGCGACCAGGAACGCCACGACCGGTCGTCGCGCATGCAGACGGACGAAGGCCGACGCATAGACCGCCACATACGCGCCCAAGTAGGCAGTCAGCAGAAGCATGACCGCATAGGCCGCGACGAGCGGCATCTTGCCATACAAGTGCATGGCCGTGACCACCCACGACATGGTCCCGATAAAGGCAATCACCCCCCCGACCCAGGCAACCCCAAAGGCCCGGCGGGGCGGGAGGCGGTCAATGGCGAGATGGAGTGGCACGAGGACGATCCAGGCGAGAAAGCCGAAATCGAAGTCCGGAAAGCAGAGCGGGTAGAGGAGGCCGCTGAGACCGGAGAGGACCAAGCGCCAGAGCGAACCTGCAGCCATCGGGCGGTACCTTAAAGGTAAAGCCGGCACGGTTGCAAGGGAACGGAAGGGCTGGGCGAGCCTTGCGTGTCCTTTTTCGCGGGTGTTAAGATGCCGCAGCCGCGCAGCCTCAATCGCATTTCTTTGTACCATGCCCAACGTGACGCTGGTGTATTCGCCGACGTGCGGTGCCTGCCCGTCGGCCAAGAGTCTCTGGAAGGAACTACGGGTGCAGTACAGCTTCAGCTACCGGGAGGTGGACATCACCACGCCGGACGGGCAGGAGCTGGCGGACCGGCATTCCATCCGGGCGGTCCCAGCGACGATCATAGATGGCCGCCTGACCTTCATCGGCGTCCCGAGCCGGCAGAGCGCGGAGAAAGCGTTGCAACTCCGCGTGAAGCGTGAAGAAAGCACGGTCCCTACCGATTGTTTCTTCACGGGCGACACTTCACCAGATCCGCCTAACGAGATACGAGCGACGAGAGACGATGAGTCAATCTGACGACGAGCTGGACATCGAGCTTCCGCCCTTGCCACCGATGCCGTCAGGGCCTCCCCCGGACTGCCCCATGTGCGGCGACCCCATGTCCTTCGTGGACGGCGACTGGGCCTGCCAGGACTGCAATGGGGAGATCCTGGGGCCCGAGACGGGCTGATCAGTCAGGGTAGAGGCGAGGGGCTAGCGGCGAGAGGTCGTTCATAGGAAGGCGCGGCTTGTCTGGTTTCTTGCCCCTGGCCTCGTACCCCTAGCCCCGTGCCCGGCAACGAATGCTGCGCGTCATCACCGGTCCGTTCCATCCTGATCTGGAACTCGCCCTCGTCCAGGAAATCCGGCAACTCAAAACGGACGATCCGCTGGTCCCGGTCGCCATCGTCGTCCCTTCCAGCCTCCTGCTCCAGCGTGTGCGCGAATTGTTGATCCTCGAGCACGGACTGTCCCTGCTCAACGTCCACTTTCTGACCTTCCATCAACTCGCCCTTCGACTCCGCGACGAATGGCAGGACTCGGCGCAGGGGTTGCACGCGAACGTCCTTCCCGAGATCATGCCCGATCTCTTCTTCGAGCAGCTCCTGGGCGAGCTTGCCGAACGGTCGCTGCCGGGATGCGAAACCCTGAGGCTGCGCGAGCTCCCGCCCGGCGCGCGGCGGGCGCTGTGGGCGACGATTCGGGACCTCAACGATGCGATGGTCGAGCCCGCGGTGGCGCTGCGAGGGGTCGCCGAAGGCCAGTTCGCCGCCGAGGATGGGCCGGTTCTCGCGGCACTGTTCACCCTCCAGGCGGCCGCCGCTGAGGCCAGCCTGGCGCTAGGGGTGAGGACGATGGATGACGTGGCCGCGCAGGCGGCTGCGGCCGCCGCGACGTCCCGGTTCCTCTCCGGCTTGCACCGGGTCTGCTACTACGGTTTCTACGATCTGACCCAGGTCCAGCTCACCTTGTTCGAAGCGGTGTGCCGCCGGGCGCCCACGACGCTGTACTTTCCCCTGGTGCCGGGACCGGACTTCGAGTTTGCGAGACGCTTTTTTGAGCGACACATGGCGCGGCTCCAGGTCTCGCCGCCGGTGTCCGTTCCAAGAGCCGAAGCAGTGGGGTCGGGGCCGGGGACTTCGTCGCCCGTTCGGCCCCGGATCATGAGCACGGTCGGGCCCGAGGACGAGCTGACGCTCGCCTGCAAGGAAATCCTGCTCCTTGTCGAAACGCACGGGTACCGGTTCGATGAGATCGGCGTGATCGCGAGGACGCTGGAGCCCTACGCGGACTCGCTCCGCCGGACCTTCGACCAACATCGCATCCCGTTCGCGAGCACGGCGGGCCTGTCCGTGATCCGGCATCCGGTCGCCAAGACCCTGCTGCAACTGGCGGCGTTGCGGCTCACGGGCTTCTATCGCGCCACCATGATGGATGTCGTGGCCTCGCCGTTCTACCGCGCCGGTCCCGAGGCGGACGCGGTAGAGCCGCGCCCGCACCTCTGGCAGCTCGCGGTGCGGGCCCTGGGCATCACGCGCGGCGAGGAAGAGTGGCGGCGCCTGGCCCAGGCGGCGCGCGTCGAGGTGTGGGCCGGTGAACAGGAGGAGGATGACGAGGACGGGCGGCGAATCGGAGTCGAGCGGGACCAGCTCCAGGTCCTCTGGAAGCGAGTCAGCCGCTTGCTCCGGGACTGCCTGGCGCTGCCCGCCGAGGGCGGCTTCGCCGAACTGACCGACGCGTTCGAGGAACTCATCTCCGGGCATCTGTCGGTCCCCGGCCTCACGGACGCATCCGATGGACGCGCGGGGGACGAAGGCGATCCGGAGCGGGTCGGGGCGGCGGTCCGCGCGGCGCTGCAGACGCTCCGCAGCCTGGACCGGATTGGCGTCCGGCTCGGCTGGCGCGAGTGGGTCCGGACGTTCACGCATGCGATCGAAGACACCACCGTGCCGGTGGGCCCGACCGAGCATCCCGGCGTGCAGGTGCTCGATGCGATGTCGGCCCGCGGCCTGCCATTCCGCGCGCTGTTCGTTCTCGGCCTCAACGAGAACGTGTTTCCCCGCGTGATCCGGGAGGATGCGTTCCTGCGCGACCGGTCTCGCCGGGTGCTGGAGGAGACGCTCGGCTACAAGATCGGCGAGAAGCTGCCCGGCTATGACGAGGAGCGCCTCCTGTTCGCACTGCTGGCGCAGGCCGCGCGGGAGCGGCTCTATCTGCTCTACCAGCGGGCCGATCGTGACGGCCGGCCGCTCGCGCTGTCCCCCTATCTGGCCGAGCGGCTGCCGGCCGGAGCGGGCGAGAACAGCCCGGAGGATGTCCGGCTCCGCCGCCGGTTCAGCGATCGCGTGGCACTGCCCCAGTTCGCGCCCGCGTTCCAGACGCGGGAGGAATGGACGTTCGGGCTCGTCCTCGAAGGTCGCGACCCCGTGCCGGTCCTGGACGCCGTCGGCCGTGGGGCGGAGCTGTTCCGTGCGGGCGTGCGGACCTTGCGCGCGCTGGAGGGCGAGGCCCGCGCGCCGGGCGCGTTCGACGGCCTGACCGGCCCCCTCGAGTCGCACTGGAGCCGGCTGCTGGCGAGGGGGCTTGCGCCGACCCCGTTGGAAACCTACGCGCGCTGTCCGTTCCAGTACTTCGCCGCACATGCGCTAAAGCTGGAGCCGTTCCGTGAGCCGGTCGGCGCGGAAGTGCCGCCCCTGGCGATCGGGGAGGTGTGTCATGCGGCGATGGCACGGCTCTATCCGGCGCTGCTCGAACGGGGTTGGCCGGAGCAGGACCTCGAACCGGCATCATTCGACGCCCTCGTGGCGTCCGTCACGGCGGAGGCTTGCCGCGACTATGCGGCGCGCCAGGGCGGCGGGTACGCGCTGCTGTGGGAGTTGACGCGCGAGATGATCGTCAGTGTGGTGACGGAGGCCGTCCGCGCGGACCGGGAGGATTGCCTGGCGAGTGGGTTTCGGCCGGTTCGCTTCGAGGTGGAGGCGGAAGGTACGCTGGATGCCGAGCAGGTCTCGGGTCTTGCGCCCGTGAAGGTGCGCGGTCGGCTCGACCGGGTGGATCGACGCGCGAGACCGGTGGCGTGGCGGATCGTGGACATCAAATACCGGCACGGAGGCAAGATGCAGCCGAAAGATCGGGACCTGTTGCTGGCCGGGGTGCGCGGATTCCGGCTGCAGCCGCCGCTCTATGCATGCATGCGGCAGGCCGGCGACCAGGAGCGTGACCAGCCACCGGCGCATCCGGAGCCGCCCGAGCGTGTGGAGTTCCTGTTCCTGGCCCCGCGCTGGGAAGAGCGCGTGGCGCGCAGGGCCTTCCAGACGGCGGCCTGGGCATCGCCTGGCGGCCGGGAAATCAGCGAGACACTCACGCTCCTCCTCGACGGAATCAAAGCCGGCCGGTTCTTCGTCCTGCCGGACACCTACTGCGATCAGTGCGATTTCTCCGCAGCCTGTCGGCGCTGGCACGGGCCGACGTGGCTGCGCAGTCATTGGTCGGAGGTGGCCAAGGCGCTGCGCGAGCGGCGGAAGCAGAAGGTGAGTGCGGACGGTGACGCGTGAAGCGTGCGACAGCCGCGTGCCTCGTGTCTCGTCTGATGTGTCCTGGGCTTGACGAGCGACGAGATACGAGCGACGAACGACGAGTGGCGAATGACGAGGGACGAATCACAGGTGACGAATAACGCCGGGGCCATCCCCGACGCGGACGCGCGCCGCCTGGCCGAGACGACGTTCGATCGGAACGTCGTGGTCGTCGCCGGCGCGGGAACCGGGAAGACCACGTTGCTGGTCAACCGGTTCGTCCACACGCTGATGAGGCCACCGGCGCCCGCGACGATCATGCAGGTCATCGCATTGACCTTCACGAACAAGGCCGCCACGGAGATGAAGGTCCGTCTCCGGGAGCGGCTGGCTGCGCTGCGGGAGTCCGGGTCACGAGATGAGGAGGGGAGCCATCGCGGCTTCGTGCGCGGCGCCGACCTCCGCGCCCAGTACGGGCTGTCAACGGAGGAGATCAGTGACCGGGCCCGAGCCGCGCTCCAGGAGCTGGAAAAGGCGCAGATCGGCACCCTGCACAGCTTTGCCGCGCATCTGCTGCGGCTCTTTCCCATCGAGAGCGGCGTGGACCCCGGCTTCCAGGAGGACGACGGGACGCGCTTCGAGGAGCACTTCGCCGCGCAGTGGGAGCTCTGGCTCGATGGAGAGCTCGGCCCGGACGGCAAGCAGCAGGGCCTGTGGCGCCGGCTTCTGGGTCAACTGGGACTGGAGCAACTCCGTGGAGCCGCCCGGGCCTTGTGCAACGAGCTGGTTCCGCTCGAGACGCTCGCGGCGCAGGGTGGCGGAGGGGCATCGCCGCCGGCGCTGCGAGACTGGTTGGCCCATCTAGGTGACCGCGCGGCAAAACTGCTGGCGGCCCATGACCGGCCCGAGCGGCGGAAGATCGAGTCGGTCCTGGCAGCCTCGGCTGATGCGCTCAGACTGCTGGTCGAGCGGGGCGTGGACGGGCTGGCCGACCTTGCGCCGGAGGAGCGGGACGAGATCGGCCGTGACCTCGGGAGCCGCCCCCCAATCGGATGGTCCGACGACGACTTCGCCGAAGCCCAAGCGGCGCGCCGGGTCGCGCAGGCTGCGCTCGCGAGCGACCGCGCGTTCGTGGAGGACCTGCTCACGGTTCTTGCGCCGTTCGCGCGCCGGGTCCGGACGGGGTTCCTTGAGGAGGGCTGGATCTCGTTCGACGGGCTGCTCGCCAAGGCAAGCGCGCTGCTGCGCGAGCATCCCGCGATCCGCGAGCGCCTCAAGCGCGAGTATCGGGCGATCCTGGTGGACGAGTTCCAGGACACCGACCCCGTGCAGTACGAGATCCTGCTGTTCCTGGCCGAACGGCCCGGTCGCTGCGCGCCGTCCTGGCGTGAAGTGGACCCGGAGCCCGGCAAGCTGTTCATCGTCGGAGACCCCAAGCAGTCCATCTATGCCTTCCGCCGCGCGGACATCGAAGCGTTCGACCGCGTGGTGCGCAAGCTCACGCGCGGCGCAGATCCGCCCTTCGAACTGGTCACCAACTTCCGGAGCCACGCGAGAGTCCTTGAATCGGTCAACGTCGTGTTCGACCGGTTGTTCCGGGCCGAGGAGAACGTCCAGCCGCCCAACGTGCCGCTGGCGCCGCGGCCGGACCGGCGCGGCGGGGCTGTGTCGCCCGGCGTGGAGGTCCGGCTCATCGTGGCCGAGGGCGAGGAGGCGTTCGATGCCGCGACGGCCACCCGGGTGGAGGCGGAGCAGCTCGCCGCCTGGCTCAAGGATGAGCTGATGGCGGGCGAGCGGTTGACCGACTCCCGCGGGAGTGTCAGGCCGATTCGGCCGGGCGATGTTGCGCTCCTGTTCCGGAAGCTCACCCAGGCGCAGGAGTACCTGGATGCGCTGCGCCGGCACGGGATCGACTATCTCACCGATGGGGAAAAGCACTTCTACCGCCGGCAGGAGGTCGTGGACGTCGTGAACCTGCTCCGGCTTGTGGAGAACCCGCATGACGGCGTGGCGCTGGCGGGCCTCCTGCGGTCGCCGCTCGGCGGCGTGACGGACCGGGAACTGTACGAGTTGCGCGAGCGCGGGGCCTTCGACTATCGGCAGCCTGAGCGGCTGGACGGCTGGACCGGCCGGAGCCGGGCCTCCGTTCGGTCGCTGTACGAGCGACTGCGCGAGGTCGCGCGCGAGGCGGCGCGGCGCCCGCTGCCGGAGGTGCTCGATCTGTTGTATGCGCGGTTGCCGGTCCTCGAGTTGGCGGCCGCGTCGCTCCACAAGGAGCAGGCCGTGGCGAATCTCCTGAAGGTGCGTGAGCTCGCGGCCGCGCTCGCGGCGCGCCCGCATCTCACGCTGACGGGGTTCGTGGACCTGATGATCGGCCGGCTGGCGGAGCAGCCGGAGGAAGCCGAAAGCGCGCTCGCGGAGGAGTCGCCCGACGCGGTCCGCGTGCTGACGATCCACAAGGCCAAGGGGTTGGAGTTCCCGGTCGTGATCCTGCCGGGGTTGCATCACGGTCCCGGCGGGGGGGGCGAATCGGCGCTGGTGGCGCAGGACTGGTCTTCCGGCGTGTGGGGAATTGCGGTCGGAGAGAAACAGAACCTGGGTGCGGTGCTGGTCCGGGAGAAGATGGGGATCAGAGAGGAGGCGGAGCAGCGCCGCGTGTTCTACGTGGGCATGACTCGCGCCCGGGAGCGGCTGATTCTCTCGGGGGGCCTCACGCGGCGACCCTCGCCGGGGTCCCTGCTCGCCTTGCTGGCGGAGGCCTCCGGAGAGGCGCTGGGCGATCCAGCCTGCCGAGCGCTCAAGATCGGCGCGGCAGCGATTCCTCAGACCGTCCTGACGCTGGGCGAGCGCGTCGCGCGGACCCGAGCGGTGGCTACGGCCGACCTGGCGCCCGATCCGCGCTGGACCGAGGTGGCGCAACGGTGGGAGCGACGGGACCGCGTGTGGGAGGAGATGTGCGCGGTTCCTCGGGCGCTGACGCCGTCCCGGCTCGCGGAGATGAAGGCGGAACCGGCGTGGCCAATCCACGGTGCGCCGGAGGCCGAACGCGCTCGCGTGCTCGGCACCTTAGCCCATCGAGTGCTGGAGCGCTGGGACTTCCGAGACGATCCGGCGAAGCTGGCGGACAGGATCGACGCGGCCTGCCGGGTCGGGGTTCCCAAGGAGCTGGAGAGTGCCGGCGAGGAGATCCGGGATGAGCTGCGCATGATGTTCACAACCTTTGCCGACTCGGCGTCCTACGCCGACCTTCGCCGGGCGACGATCCTCGGCCGCGAAGTCCCGTTCGCGATCCGGTGGGACAGGGGGATAGGCACTGCGCAGATGGGGAGCCAGTCCCCGCCTCAGTCCTCAGTCCTCAGTCCTCAGTCCTGTGTCATGCACGGCGTCATCGACCTCATCTACCGTCTTGACGGCCGGCTCTGGATTGCCGACTATAAGACCGATCGTCTGGCGCCAGAGGAGATGCCGGAGCGGGTGGCCACCTATCGTCCGCAGGCGCACGCCTATGTGCAGGCCGTCGTCGAGGCGCTGGGCGAGAGGCCGGCGGGATTCAACTTCGTCTTGCTCCGCAGCGGGCGGACGGTCACGGTCGAGGCTGAACCGAGTCCCGGTCAGCGCGAGGCGAGCCCATCATGAGAGGCAAATCATGAGCGCACTTGCGATGGTGGTGGTCTGGGGAATGCTGCTAACGGCCTGTGCGACGAATCCGGTTCCGGTCGAGCGCACCCTGAAAGCTCCGGCTGGGAGCGTGCCCGCGGCGGCCGCGGCCGTGGAGGAGGGCAACCGGCTCTTTGCAGCCAGGCAATGGGATGACGCGAAATCGCAGTACGAGTCGGCGATCAAAACGCAGCCGTCACTGGCCGAGGCCCATTACAATCTGGCCCTCGCGTATGAGATGAAGGGCGACAAAGCGACGGCACGGAAGCATTACGTTGAGGCGGCCAACCTGGCGCCGGGGAACAAAATCATCTGGAATGCGCCGCCGCTCCGCCAGCATGGGGAGAAAATTGAAAAGGCGCCCAAGCCCGGTTCGATCATCGACCCATCCCATCGGCCGCCTCAGTTCTGACGATGCGACGAACCGACCATGGCACATCGCGAACGGCATCGTTCCCTCTCGATCAGCCCGGACGAGTTCGAGCAACTGGTCAGGCGGGCGGTTGAGTCGGTCCCGCAGGAGTACCGGCGTTTCTTGGCAAATATCGCCGTGGTGGTCGAGGATGAGCCGCCACCCGGGGTGCTCGAGGAGTTCGAGCTGGAATCAGAGGACGACTTGCTCGGGCTTTACTCCGGGACCGCTGTGGGTGAGGAATCGTTTTTCGATCACGCAGGCAGGCTGCCGGGGAGGATCTCCATCTATCGAGGGCCGATCCTGAGGCTCTGCCGAACGAAGGAAGAAGTGATCCAGGAGGTGCGGGACACCGTCGTCCACGAGATCGGGCATCACTTCGGACTGGATGACGAAGAAATGCCGTATTGAACGCGCCAAGCGCCGCTCGTGAAGCGCGGGCAGGGTCAGACGAGCTACGCGTCGCGAGATACGAGACACGGCGTCTTCCGGTGAACCGCACACGTTACGTGTCCCGCTTCATGGCCTTTTGATAGCCCCACGCCAGCATGAAGGAGCCGAGGAGGATCATCGGGGCGCTCAGGACCTGGCCCATCGAGAAGGGGCCGAAGACGAAGCCCAGGTGCAGGTCCGGCTCGCGGAAGAACTCCACCACCAGGCGGCATAGCCCATAGCCCGTGATCAAGCTCCAGGCCTGCGTCCCGGGCGGCGTCGGCTTCTTTCCGATCAGCCACAGCAACACGAAGAGCACTCCGCCCTCCAGCGCCGCTTCATAGAGCTGCGAGGGATGGCGGCACTCCGGCCCGCCGCCCGGGAACACCATGCACCATGCGACGTCCGTCGGGCGTCCATATAATTCTCCATTGATGAAGTTGCCGATGCGCCCCAGGCCAAGCCCGATCGGTACCGTGATGGCTGCGAGGTCGGTGATCGTATAGAAGGGAATCTGACGTCGCGTGGAGAACAGCCAGAGCGCCAGGATGGTCCCCAGCAGCCCGCCGTGGAAGGACATGCCTCCTTCCCAGACGGCGACGATCTGCGCCGGATGCTCGACGTAGTAGCGGAAATTGTAGAAGAGCACGTAGCCGAGCCGCCCTCCGACGAAGACGCCCACCGCCGCATAGACGATCAAGTCGTAGATCTGCTCCTTTGCCAGTGCAATCCCTCGAGCCGCCGCTCTGGCCTTGATGATGAAGTACGCGGCCGTCAGCCCCAGCAGGTACATCAACCCATACCAGCGAAACTGGAACGGTCCGAGCTTGAGGAAGACAGGGTCGATGTTCGGGTAGGGGAGCATAGGGTTCGGCGGAATAGTACGGACCGCTCCGCCATTTTTCAAGCTAATGCGCTTCTGCCTTCTCCGTGTGTGGAGTCGTCCTGTCGTCGCGTGGTGCTCGCACCGGCGTCTTCCGGCAGACACGGCAAGGGCCGAGAGTAAGCAATGCAATGATGCAGGGTCGCCAGAAACGTCGCTGTCTTTTTTCCGATACGTCCGAGCTGCATTGTTGGGAAAATGGTACACCTTCTTTTAGCTGGATTGGCGATTGGCCTTCATTCAAACAAATTGAATTGTAAGCTTAATCCGTCACGTCACGCTTTGGTACGAGTCATGCTTAGCAGGTGGCCTGAGCGCTCAACGCAAGCCCGTTCGAATGTGATCGGTCAAAGAACGGGACAGCAAGCACAGCAAACTGATTCCGTAGTTCAACGAAGGAGGTCGAGCCATGACGTTTGATAAGAGCACGGTGAAAGTTGCTGCCATAGTCGCAGGAGGGGTGGCGCTGGGCGCCGGCCTGGGCCTGCTGTATGCCCCGCAGTCCGGTGCGGAAACGCGCCGGCAGATCCGGCACTATTCGAAGCGCGCCCAGTTCCGGGCGGTGCGTTTCGGCCGCGATGTGAAGGACGGCATGAACCGCGCGATCGAGCACGGAAAGACGCTCTGGGCGGATCGCCCGAAGCGGGTAGCCTGAGCGAACAGACGCGCGGCTCGGTTGAGACGCCGAGCGGCGATCCTCGCCGAGCCGCGCGACGCAAAGTACCCGAGAACCGGCCTGTGGCCTGACCGGCCCAGGCCGTTCTGTTTGTCAACAGGCCATGGGCTTTACCGGTCATCTTCCTATAGCTGCTCGCCCCGTGCCTTGCTCCTTACCTTGACCCCTCCTACCACGGGTGTTACAGTCTCGCGGCGGCCGGTTCGTGCCGGAGTGGCGGAACAGGCAGACGCCAGGGACTTAAAATCCCTTGCCCCCAAAGGGGCGTACCGGTTCGAGTCCGGTCTCCGGCACCATCGCGGCTACCGGCATTTTCGTCTCGTATCCGCTCATCTGACGGAGGCGTGTTCGTGACCCAGACGCCGGCTGACATCCTGGTCGTGGACGACGAGCCCGAGATGCGCTCGTTGCTGCAGGACGTCTTGCAGGAGCAAGGCTACGGAGTTGTGGTGGCGTCCAACGGCCGGGAGGCGCTCAAGCATCTCGGAGAGCAGGACTTCGCAGTCGTCCTCACGGATCTGAGAATGAAAGACATGCAGGGCATCGAGTTGCTGACCGAAGTCAAGCGCCTCTACCCCGATATTAATGTGATTCTGATGACCGCATTCGGGACCGTCGAAGTGGCCGTGCAGGCGATGAAGCAGGGCGCCTATGACTTCCTCGTCAAGCCGGTGAAGAGCGAGGACGTGCTGCGGGTCACCGAGAAAGCGATACGCGAGGCGTTGCTCAGGCGGGAGGTCACTCACCTGCGCCGGGAGGTGCACAAGGAGTACAGCTTCCACCAGATCGTGGGCAAGAGCAAGCCCATGACGGAGATCTTCGACCTGATCCGTCGGGTGGCCGACAGCCCGATCAACGTGCTCATCACCGGCGAGAGTGGAACCGGGAAGGAGTTGGTCGCGAAGGCGATCCATTACAACAGCGATCGGCGGAACGCGCCCTTCGTACCGGTGAACTGCGCGGCGATCCCGGAGGCGTTGATCGAGAGCGAACTGTTCGGTCATGTGAAGGGTGCGTTTACGGACGCGAAGACGGACAAGCGGGGCCTGTTCGAGGAGGCGCAGCACGGCACGCTGTTCCTGGACGAGATCAGCGAGCTGCCGCTCATGCTCCAAGCCAAGCTGCTGCGGGCGATTCAAGAGCGGGAGATCCGTCGTGTCGGCTCCACGCGGGCCGTGCCTGTGGATGTGCGCATCATTGCCGCCACGAACCTCTCCCTTTCCGAAGAAGTCAAGGCCAAGCGCTTCCGGGAGGACCTCTTCTATCGGCTCAACGTGATCGAGCTTCGCATGCCGCCGCTGCGCGAGCGGCGTGAGGACATCCCGCTGCTGGTGGACTCGTTTCTCCGCAAGTGCGCCCAGGCGAGCCACAAGAGCGTTCGCGGCATCAGTGAGACGGCCCTGGGGCTGCTGCTGGACTATTCCTGGCCCGGCAACGTCCGGGAACTGGAGAACGTGATCGAACGCGCGGTGACGCTGGCGCGTGGCGAGAAGATCGTGCCGGAGGACCTGCCCCCGGGGCTCCAGGGCGCCCGCGGCGACCGCCGGGTCATTGAGGACGCGGCCGACCGGACCGTGCCCCTTCACGAGGTGGAAAAGGAATACATCCTGAGGATCCTCGAGAAGACCGGCGGCAACAAGTATCAGGCCGCGCAGATTCTCGGGATCGACCGCAAGACCCTGTACCGGAAATTGGCGGAGATCGAGGGCAAAACGCGGGCGGAATAGCGATGGCGGCCAAGAATCCGATCAGGCGCAACACCCGGCATCGGGTCCGGCGACATGCGGCACCCACAGCGACCGCCGGCCGATCATCGGAAGAAGTGTTCCGGCTCGCCGTGGAAGCCTCGCCGAGCGGCATGCTGATGGCGGATGAGTCCGGGCGGATCGTCCTGGTGAACAGTCAGGTTGAGCAACTGTTCGGCTATACACGGGACGAGCTGCTGGGGCAGTCGGTGGAGATCCTGGTGCCGCAACGATTGCGTGAGCAGCATCTCCGGGATAGGAAGGAGTTTGGCGGCGCCCCCTCGGCCAGAAAAATGGGCAAAGGGCGGGAATTGTTGGGGCTGCGGAAGAACGGCACCGAGTTTCCCGTGGAGATCGGGCTGAATCCGATCCGGACTGCGGACGGGATGAGGGTGTTGGCGGCCATCGTGGACATCACGGAACGCAGGCGGATGGAGGAGCAGCTCCGCCGCACCGAGCGTCTGGCGGAATTGGGCACGCTGTCCTCCGGCATGGCGCATGAGATCGGCACTCCGATGAACGTGATTCTGGGTCGCGCGGAGTACCTGATGCAGCGCATCGAGGACCCGACCGTCAAGAAGGGGTTGGAGACGATCGTCGCCCAGGTTGAGCGGATCACGAAGATCATGAACCAGTTGCTCACCTTCGCCCGCCGTCGTCCGATGGAACGTCGGCCAATGGATCTCCGCAACACGGTCGCAGACTGTCTGGATGTGGTGCAGGAACGTCTAGCTCGGTGCGACATCAAAGTCGAAACGGATCTGACGGACGCGCCCGAGTCTCTCCTGGCGGATCCTGACCAGATGAGCCAGGTGTTGCTGAATCTCGTGCTGAACGCGATTCATGCCATGCCGAGCGGCGGGACCCTTCGGCTCGTGGTGAAAGAGGACGCCGGCCGGGCGCTGATCCGCGTGAGCGACACCGGGCACGGAATTCCCACCGAGTATCTATCCAAGGTCTTCGATCCATTTTTCACGACCAAAGATGTCGGCAAGGGCACAGGGCTCGGGCTGACCGTCGTGCACGGCATCATTCATGAGCATGGTGGCTCCATCACGGTCGAAAGCGAAGTGGATCGGGGCACCACGTTCACGATCACGCTGCCGCTCAGCTAATAGCCGATAGCTGACGGCTGATAGCCGGAAGGCGACCATCCTGAGTTGTTGAACTTAGTTTTCTTGCCATCAGCTATCGGCCATACGCCATGAGCTCTGTTCCCTGCCTGTTCTCGCCATCAGCCTTCCCTGGCCCCATCATGGCCATCAGCCCCCTCTTCCTGGGGCATCTTGCGCCAGCCAGCCTCTGCGCGTCTGTGGTCTTTCTCGTCATTCCGCTGAGCTCTCCCTACCGTGCGGTCCCCCTCTTGAATCCTGCGCGCACCAACCCCGCGTGAATGCGCGGGTTTCTTTGCCGAATCGGAACGGCTGATTGGCATGCCGCTTGCGAAATGGCTCAAGTGCGTGCCTTCGGTATCGGGGGTTGCGCCGACGGGGGACCAGGCGTGGATGGAAAGCAACCGGTAGTCTTGCTGGTGGTCGAGGACGACCGCGAAATGCGCAGTCTCCTGTGCGACGAACTCTGGGATCTCGGCGTACAGATCCGGGAGGCCGAAGATGGCGATGAGGCGCTGCAGCTTGTGCTGGACGCGCACCCGGATCTCATTTTGACGGACCTGCGGATGCCGGCCGGCGGGCTTGACTATGTGAGCCGCCTGCGGACGATCGCGCCGGCCTGTCCCATCATCGTCATCACTGCGTTCGGCGACTCGCAGACCAAAGTGGAGGTCTTTCACCGTGGGGCGGCGGCGTATTTCGACAAGCCCGTCCGGATGGCCGATCTGAAGGCGGCGATCCGCAAGCTCCTGTTCAACCACGGTGGACCGAACGGGTCGTCGGCGGAGCACGCTCAAGGCGAGACCCCGAGGTAACGCGGATCAACACGGTTCCTCCTTCGACGGCTTGGGCCCAGCGCCCGCGAGCCGGAGGGACATGAGATGGCCGGATCTCATTTGCAGACTCCCCAACCACCCCAATCATCACCCGATCCCGTGCTCTCCGCAAGGCTGGAGGCGCTGCGCCTGCTTGCCGACCGGGTGTCGAGCCGCGTGATGGTCGTGGACCGCGACTTCACCGTGATTTACGCCAATCATTCGGCCTGGAGCGGGGACGAGTCACCCGCGCAACGTCCCGCGAAATGCTTTGAGGCCATCCTGCATCGGGCGGATCCCTGCCCGCATTGCGCGGCGCAGGCCGTCTTTGAGGCCGGTGAGGTCCGGTCCGTGTCCTGCTCGACCCGCAGGATGGGAGGCCTCCCCACGTGCGGGATGGTGCAGGCCTTTCCGCTGATGGCGGCGCGAGGGGAGACGGAGGCCGTGCTCGTGCTCTTCAACGACCCGGAGCCGAGACTGCCAGCGGGTCCCTCCGGGCCGCAGGCTCAGCGCGCCGGGCCAGAGCGCCTCGGAGACCTCATCAGTTGCACCGCCGCGATGCGGCAGCTCTTCGACATGCTCCGCATGGTGGCCGACAGTCAGGCGACCGTCCTCCTGCAAGGGGAAAGCGGAACCGGCAAGGAGCTGGTGGCGAGGACAATCCATCGGCTCAGTCATCGGCGGGACCGGCCGTTCGTCGTCGTGGATTGCGGGTCGCTTCCGGCCACGCTGCTGGAGAGCGAGTTGTTCGGTCATGTGAAGGGCGCGTTCACCGGTGCCGTGGTTTCGAAGAAAGGCCTGTTCGAGGAGGCCGATGGCGGCACGATTCTGCTGGACGAGATCGCCGACACGACACCACACTTTCAAGCAAAGTTGTTGCGCGTGCTGCAGGAGGGGGAGATCAAGCCGGTCGGGAGCAGCCGCTCGATCAAGGTGAACGTCCGCGTGATCTCGGCCACGAATCGGGATTTGATCGAGCAGGTCCATGCGAAGCAGTTCCGCGAGGACCTGTACTACCGGCTTGCGGTGTTGCCGCTCTATCTGCCCCCGCTCCGAGAGCGGAAAGAGGACATCCCGCTGCTCGTTCGTCACTTCGTCGCAGCCTCATGCGCCCGCCATCGGAGGCCGCTGCTCGCCGTCACGGACGAAGCCATGCACGCGCTGGTCGAGGCGCCCTGGCCGGGGAATATCCGGCAGCTTCAGCACACGATCGAGCGAGCGGTCGTCACGGTCTCAGGAGACGCATTGCGGCCGGAGGATTTCCTGGGCGCGCCGAGCGTCGCCCAGGCGCGCGATCTGCGATCGGTCGCTCGCGGCGCGATGCAACTGGCCGAGCGCGCGAGGATTCTCGAAGTGCTCCAGCAGGTCGGCGGGAACCGAAGCAAGGCAGCCAAAGCTCTGAAGATCAGCCGCGCCAGTCTGTATAACAAGCTGCGTGCCTACAACATTGAATAGGACGCATGCCGGCAATGTCCCGAATCGCCCCATTTGTCCTCTCCTGATGTCCGTTCAGTTGGACAGTGTAACCACTTGATTTTGTTCTATCCGTAGGGGTTGCGGGAGCAAAGTTGTCCAGCGTGGTGGAATTCTGACGTCTCCGGCGGCGGGGCATCGGGAAGCAGTGACGCGCTCGAAGTCATTGATCTACTGGCCCCTGCAGATCCTTTCGCACGAAAGCGAGATTTATGGCACGCTGGTTGCGGCATAATGGCCCGCTGATGGAGGGCGGGGTAGCTAGGACCGGCCTCCGAATGACCCTGACCCATCTGCAAAGGTGGCCCCTCCATCAGCCCTTTTTTTCACCGAGTTTCAGCGTCGGGAGCGGAAGTCGGTCCGATTCGTTCAGGCGCCATGGCTGATGGGTCACCGAACATTCTGACAGGATCATGGGGTCCACAATCAGTCGGTTTCTTGGGCCGCTCGAGGAGCGGCAAGTTCTAACCAAAGGAGGCCGTGTCATGAGGGATTGGTATTCACAGCGCGGACGGCATGCGCGCGCAGTGACCGGACTGCAGGCGGCCGCCCTGGCGAGTCTGCTGCTTGTCTCGCCGTGGGCGTTCGCCGCCGACACCGGTCATCAGGGGCACACGATGCCGGTATCCGGGCCAGCCTGGCAGCAGTCGCTGAAGGGCCAGACGATCGTGGAGGACACGATCGAAGGTCGTCCGGGCCGGTCCGAGAAGATCGAGCTGCAGCATCATCGCCTGATGCGCAAGCTCGAGAGTCAGATGCAGCAGGACGGCCAGGCCCAGTTGACCTCGGGCGCGTTCAACGGCATGTCCATGATGCACCAGTACATGGGCCAGGACGGGTCGAGCTTCCTGCTCGCGAGCGATCCGGCCAAGGGCGAGCCCGTTTCCATGACGGGCGCTCGGTGTCCGTCGGGAGTGCCCTCCAAGCACTACGATATCTCGATGATCAACGTCGAGGTCACCCTGAATCGGTGGTTGGATTTCTACCCGGGCTACATGTATGTCCTGACCCAGGACATCGACAAGGTCCGGGCGGAAGAGGCCAAGAACAAGGCAGCCCGTGAGAAGGAAGGGTTCGATCCGGGCGCCGTGACAACCGGACTACAGGGTGATGCCATTCAACCGCTCGTCCTTCGCGCCAATCAGGGCGACTGCGTCAAGATCACCCTGCGGAACCAGATGGAGGGGGAGGCCGGGAGCCTGTTCATTCATTCCTCCAGCATGGTCGTCAGCGCAAGCGGCAAGGCGGCGACAACCACCAATCCTGAATCCATCGTCGAGCCTGGTAAGACGGTTGACCTGGAGTGGTACATCCACCCGGGCGTTCAGGAAGGCGTGCGGCAGTTCCACTCGTATAGTCATGACCGCGAGTTGACGGTGCTGGGCCTGTTCGGCGCCTTCGTGGTCGAGCCGAAGGGGTCTAAGTATCTGGATCCCCTGGGCACAGGGCCGGCTCCGGAGACCAAGTCCGGCTGGCAGGTGATGATCGACAACGGCGCCGGACCGGACTTCCGCGAGTTCGTGATCTTCTATCACGAGATCGGCGACGAAGCATTCCGGCCCTTGAACAAGAAGGGCGACTTCCTGCCGCAGCGCGACCCGCTCACGGACGCCTACCGTCCGGGAGGCCGCGCGTTGAACTATCGCAGCGAGCCCTTCGGCATCGATGAGATGCATCTGCAGCATGAGTACTTCGGGTTCGAGGATGAGTCGTTGGCGTACAGCGCCTATACCTTCGGCGATGCACCAACGACGATTCCGCGGGCCTACCTGGGCGACCCCACCAAGTGGCGGATCGTGCATGGCGGGTCCGAGGTCTTCCACTCCCACCATCCCCACAGCGGGTCCATCCGCTGGATCCGGAGCCCGCGGGCTGAACCGCAGGATTTCTGGGCGGCGGGGCAGGACGGGCCGGTCAAGTACCCGGTGGTCCGGACCAAGTCGGATCGCGTTGACGTGGAAGTGATCGGGCCGTCCGAGGCGCTGGATCTCGAGGCTGAGTGTGGCGCCGGACAGTGCCAGCACCTGGCTGGGGAGTTCCTGTTCCACTGCCATGTCGCGCACCACTATGTCGCGGGCATGTGGGGCTATGGCCGCGTGTACAACACGCTGCAAGTCGGCCAGGGCCACACCGATACGATGCCGGATATGCGCGAGTTGCCGGACCGGGTCGGGCGGATCAAGCTCGGTGTGTCGTCCGACAAGTTGGTCGGGACGACCGTGGACTGGTTCGGCAGGAAGTTCAAGATCGTCGATAAGGGCCAGAAGACCAACTGGAAGGCCGATCCGGCGGTGGTGAACATCAAGGACTGGGTCGAGATGTTCCTCCCGGCGATGGGCAAGCCGGGCCACACGGATGATGAGAAGGGCCAGATCATGGCCTATGACGCCACCGTGTGGGACTGGAAGTGGGATGGTGATGTGGCCAAGGGCGAGCGGGAGAGCACGGCGAAGTACCCGAAGTACACGGCGGCGGCGAAGTGGGATGACAGCACGAGGCCGACGATTCTCTTCGACCCGACCACGGGTAAAATGGCCTGGCCGTTGTTCAAGCCGCATTTCGGGAAACGCGTGCCGTTCTCCGCGAACCACAACGGCGCGCCGTGGTTGGAGCCGATTCACCAGGACGAGAACGGTGAACGGACCTCCGAGCCGGCCAAGCCGGGCGAGCAGGGGCGTTGGAGCCTGTGCCCGGACAATGCCAACACGAAGTTCTACAACATCAAATTCATCCGGCTGCCTATCACCCTGGCCAAGAAGCAGGGCAAGGAGCCGGCGATCACCGACAAGGACGGGCTGATTTACGTGCTCGCCGAGGAAGAGCGGCTGGTCCGGGCGAATGACGATCTGAAGTATCCGCTCGTGATCCGCGCGAACGTGTATGACTGCGTGGATTCGATCCTGACCAGCGAGTGGGATGACGACGACTTCACGAACTTCCAGGCGTCGAAGATCAACATCCACCCCCACTTCTTCCAGTTCGACACGGGGAACTCGGATGGTGTGATCTCAGGCTTCGAGTATGAAATGTCGGTCCGGCCGTACACCATGCACGAAAAGAAGAACAAGCATGGGTTGCCGGTGCCGATGAACTCGAAGCTGACGGAGGCGGCGAAGGCCGGCACGAAGACCATCAAGATCAAGATGGCCCCCGGTGCGACCAAGTACCACCCGAACACAGAGTTGCTGGTGGGCGCGGATTGCTTGGAGCCGAGCAAGGATACAACCGCCTCGCTCAAGCGGGACGTTGCCTGTCAGGAAGTCGCCCGGATCAAGGAGATCAAGGGCGATACGATCACGTTCCACAAGCCCCTGAAGCATAACCACCCGGCGGGCGACATCGTGACGCCGGAGTTCGTACGCTATCGGTGGTGGGTGGACGTGGATATGGGCACCGTGTTCTGGCATGACCACGCGTTCGGCGCGACGACTTGGCCGCATGGCGGGTTCGGTGTGACGATCGTGGAGCCGTACGGGTCCACGTATCACGATCCGAAGAACGGCAAGCTCGTGTGGAGCGGTCCGATCGCGGACATCCACAGCAACGAGCCGATCGGCTACGGCGTCAGCGGCAGCTTCCGCGAGCTCATGGTGTCGATCCACGACACCGTGCCGCATACCGTGAACATCATCCAGGCGGGGAATCCGCCCGGACAGCCGGTGGAAGTGGCGCTGGAGGCCGGCAAGACCGTGTCCTTCCAGATGCCGGAGAAGATCCTGAACGCGCCGAATCCGTTCATCAACGGCGGGACGCATACGACCGGAAGCGGCTTGAACTTCCGCGCCGAGCCGTTTGCGCAACGCTTGGCGAACAATCCTGACACATCCAAACTGTTCAGCAGCGCGATCCATGGAGACCCGGATACGCCGTTGTTACGGGCGTACGTCGGGGACACCGTGGTATTCCGTCTGCTGCACCAGTTGATGAACGAGTCGCACGTCTGGACGATCGCCGGTCACACGTTCCTGACCGAGCGGTACGCCGGGGACGCCAATCGGAAATACTCGATCCACGTCGGGATCGCCGAGCGGTATGACCTGGTGACCAAGGCGGGCGGCTTCCAGGGCATGCCGGGCGACTACATCCACTTCAACGGCCGGAGCTCCCACTTCGCCGAAGGTGGATGGGGCATCGTCCGCGTGCTGGGCAAGCATGCGGATGACCTGATGCATCTGCCTTCGGGCACGAAACCGGTGGAGATCCCGCCGGTCCCGGCATCCGTGTGTCCATCCGACGCGCCGGTGAAGAACTTCAACGTGGTGGCGCTGGATCGCCCGTTGAAGCTGAACCAAAAGGCGCCGGACGCGATCGAAGTGGACTTCGAGCGGAAGATCGAGATGACCGTTCCGGAAGGCAAGATCTTCGCGCTTGAGGAGGAAGTGACCAAGGTCGCAGGGGCCGTGATGCCGAACCCGTTGACGCTCCGCGCCAACCTGGGTGACTGCATCAAGGTCACCCTGAAGAACAAAATGAAGAACAGCCGGGCGTCCTTCTTCGCGCCGGGTCTGGCGTTCGATCCGAAAGATTCGCAGGGTCTGAACGTCGGGAACAACCCTGGCGATCAGACGGTAGGCCCGGGCGAGAGCCGCACCTATACCTTCTACGCGCATCCGGCGAACAAGGAGACGACGTCGCTGGTGTGGGACGGCGGCAACATCGTGGTCAATCCGCGCAACGGGTTGTACGGAGCGGTCATCATCGGGCCGCGTGGGTCGCAGTATCGCGATCCGGTGACCGGTGAGGACATTTCGCTCAAGAACGCGTGGCGCGCGGACGTGATCGTGGATCGCAGCCTGCCGGAGAACGCCGGCAAGGTCAACTACCGGGATGTGGCCCTCTTCTTCCAGGATGAGGACAACATCATCGGGACGGCCTTCATGCCCTACGTGCAGAACGTGGCGGGTCTGACCGCGGTGAACTACCGGTCGGAGCCGTACAAGTTCCGGGAGGAGCAGGGCTGCAATCTCGGGCGCATCTCCCAGCCGTGCGTGGTGGACAAGCCCGAAGACCCGGTGACGCCGCTCATCGAGGCGCACGCGGGTGACCCGGTCCGGATCCACGTGATCGGCGCCAACAACGAGCAGAACGGCATGTTCTCGGTCGAGGGCCATGAGTGGCCGATCGAGCCCTATATGCCTGGCGCCGACATGATCAGCGTGGTCGAGTACTCCGGGTCGGAGACGTTGGATGTCTTCCTGCGCGGCGGCGCGGGCGGACCGTACCGGTTGGCCGGGGACTACCTCTGGTCCAACCAGCGGCTGCCGTACACGCAGTCCGGGCAGTGGGGCTACTTCCGCGTCCTGCCGGCCGATGACCAGCGGATCCTGCCGTTGGCGGGCGCGGCGGCTGGCGTGAGGAAGGCAGAGGCCCAGCCGGCGCAGCCGAGCGCTGGGCAGGCGATCCCGACCGCGATGAAGTAGTCGCAATGACAGCGTAACACCGAGGCGGGGGAGCTGCGTGGGATTATGCGGCTCCCCCGTCTTTTTCTTGCGCTTAGGCGCGGGGCAAGGGGCCAGAGGGCAACGCCTTTTCGTTCCCCCTAGCCTCTGGCCCCTCGCCTCTCGCCTTGGACGGAGGAGGCCGGAATGAGACTGGCTAAGATCTTGAGGCTATGGCTGCTCGCCGGCGCATGCGCGGCATTCGTGACGGGCGCCGGCTCGGTCGCGGCTTACGAGGAAGTGACGGTGACGGACGGCGGGACGCTTGTCGGCAGGGTGGCGCTCACGGGGAAGGTGCCACGGCCCAAGGGCTATAACCTCACGACGTTGCCCGATGCGGTGTACTGCGGTCGGATCTCGGACGGGAGGGGATGGCGTCTGCTTCAGCCGTTCACGGTGGGGGATGGCGGGGCCTTTCGCGACGTCGTCGTCTTTATCGAAGGCCTTGATCGCGGCAAGCCGTTCAGCGAATTCAAGACTCCGCGTGTGGAGGCGATTGATTGCCGATTCGCGCCGTTCATCACCGTGGTGCGGGACCAACACGATGTGACGGTCGTGAACATGGATCCCACCATTCACGATATTCAGGCCTATGAGACCTCCAATCTGGGGCCGCGCGTGCTCTTCAACGTCCCGTTGCCGATGAATCCCCTGCATCCACGCGACCTCAGCGATGCGAGCAAGTACCACAAACATCTCCCCGGGGAGCCGGTGAAACAGACCGTCAACATGACGAAGGGACGGCGCGTGTTCGTCATGCAGTGCGGGTTTCATGCGTACATGGAAAGCTGGGGGATGGCGGTCGAAAACCCGTACTATGCAGTGACCGATAAGGAAGGTCGGTTCGTCATCAAGGATATTCCACCCGGCACCTACAAAGTCCTGGTCTGGCATCCCTACATCGGCGGGGCCAGGGAGTTCACCGTGACTATCGAGCCGAAAGGTCAGGCGATGCTGGACGTCCAGGTGCCCGCGCCGACCGGACGGCTGTACGCGAACGAAATGGTCGAGAATCCGTACATGAGGTTCGGCATCACGGAGGACGTCCAGAGCACGATCAAGCCGACCCTGGAAAAGCAGACGTACTAAAGGCGTGGCAATGGGCGAGGGGCGAGGGGCGAGAGGTCTGAAAGCGCGGATGCTCGGATGGTTGCCCAAGTCCATCGCGGCTTCGGCAGCCGCTTGCCTCGTGTCCCTGACCTCGTGCCTGATCGGCTCGAGCATCGCTCGAGCCGATCACGATACCCCGCCGCGCGAGACATGGGCGCCGCAGGTGGAAGCCGAGCGGCTCGCTTCCGCTGGCGCGCCGGATGGGATGGTCCGGGTGCCCGCCGGCTGGTTCCGGATGGGAAGCGACCGTCGGGTGGATGAAGACGCCGGCCCGCAGGAGCAGCCGCAGCGCTGGGTGTACTTGGACACATTCGACATCGACCGCTACGAAGTGTCCAACGTCCACTACCTGCGGTTCGTGTTGGCGACGGGGATGGCATGGCCCGCGTACTGGCGCGCGGATCCATTCCCCGAGAAGATGGCCCGGCATCCGGTGATCGGGGTGACGTGGGAGCAAGCGGATGCGTACTGCCGGTGGGCCGGCAAGCGCCTGCCGACGGAGGCCGAATGGGAAAAAGCAGCGCGCGGCAGTGACGGCCGGATCTTTCCCTGGGGCAATGAGCCGGCCGGATGGCAGAAGAGCAACATCGCCCATCCGGGGTCCAAACGGGGGTTGAAGTATCCCCCGCTGGCGAACGTGGACCGGTATGACCGCAGCGTCAGTCCCTATGGGGTCTATCAGATGGCCGGGAACGTCGCGGAGTGGGTCAACGATTGGTTCGATCCGGAGTATTATGGGCAGGCGCCGGCGTTCAACCCACCGGGTCCGCCCTTCGGCGAAGATAAAGTGTTCCGGGGTGGGTCCTGGAATGAAGACCCGGAGGTCGCCCGCTCGGCCGGGCGCGGCGCGCATGAGCCGACGTATCGCAATTATCTGATCGGGTTTCGCTGCGCAAAGACTCCAGCCAGCAGCGGGCAGCGAGTAGCGCACAGTCACGGTTCGGTCACGAGTGTCAAAGCACAATGAACGAGCACAGGAAAAGCTCTCCCAACCATGGCACTGGTTCGGAGAAGCAGTCGCTACCGCCTAGTAGCGGCTCGCCGTTACCTGGAAGCAGAGGAGATTGGACAATGACGGACACCAAACCAGACGGATGGTCGAGAGCGAACTGGATCTTGAACGCGCTTCTCGTGGCCGCGGCGGCCCTGGCGGTCGCGAGCCTGGCCTGGGGACTCGATACGCAGGACATCACCGTTGAATGGACCCCGGAAGGAAAAGCGCTGGCCATGGAACGGGCCAAGCAGCCGGCCAAGGACGAGATGGTGCGGGTGCCGGAACACCGGGTCTATCTCGACACGTTCCCGATCGATAAGTACGAGGTCACCGCCCTTTAGTACCTCAAGTTCGTGCCGGCGACCGATCGGCCACCGCTGCTTGACTGGCGCGAGGACGGCGGGAATTTCCAGGAGGCGATGGCCCATCATCCGGTGATGCACGTGTCCTGGTATGACGCGGATGCCTACTGCAAATGGGCCGGGAAGCGCCTGCCGACCGAAGCGGAGTGGGAAAAGGCTGCGCGCGAGAGGTGTCTCAAAATCCATGAGGCGATTGACCGCTAACCTATCGCCATTGCCATTGGTTGAGTGACCATGCATCTGAGTCTGCGCGTCTCAGAGGGGGAGGCGCTGGCGCTTCCCGCGCTGGTCAGTCTCATGCGGGCGGCGCCGGCCTTCGAGATTCAGGGGACCGGGAGAGAGCGCGAGTATGTGGCGACATTCCCCGCCTTGCCCGAAGCGCTCGATCTGGCGGTGCGGGTGATCGGGGAGGTGGTGGCCGTGCCCGGTGCGCGTGCGGCCATCAACCGGCGTGCGGTGGTCAACCTGACCAAGTTCTGGACCGCCCTGATCTGTTACCGTGACAGTCTGTGGGAGGAGGAACCGCAGACACACTGCGCGCGCCAGGCGAGCCGGGTCGGGGACGAGGCCGGATGCCCCGCGCGGACCTGCCATGCCCGGTGCCCGTTCATCTGTGCGCGGTGCCTCCAGGTAGTCCGCGAACAGGGGGCCGTGCCGGTGGCCGAGCAGCTTCGCCAGATCGCGGAGCGCGCGGAAGTCGACTGGTGCCCGAACCTGCGATTTTCAGTCACCTCCATCAAAGCGTAGTCCCGGCGCTCCTACACGCGTCTCTGCTCCTGCCTTGATCACAACCCAACGGTCATTTTACCGAATCTCCGAGCCCGCGCGTGTCTCTAAGCATTATCGGGCCCACAAAATGAAGGGGAGAAGCGTATGGACGTTTGCCCAAAGCGCTACACATACTGGACTGCGGTTCGGTGGTCAGAGCAGAAGCGCGGGATCATGTCGGCCAGTGGCAAGCCGGATGTGCAGGTGGCGACGCCGCCGGAGTTCAAAGGGCACGAGGGGATCTGGTCGCCGGAAGACCTGTTCGTGGCCTCCGTCAATGCGTGCATCATGAGCACCTTTCTGGCGTACGCCGAGCGGGCCGGCCTGCCGTTCGCAAACTACGCGAGCGAGGCTGAAGGCGTGCTCGAGCTGGTGGACGGCAAGTTTCAGTTCACGACCATCACGGTCAAGCCGACCATCGCGCTCAAACCCGGAGCGGAAACGGCCAAAGCTCAAGAGATCATTCACAAAGCGGAAGCAAACTGCTTGATCTCTACCTCGATCAAGACGCGGGTGTTCCTCGAGCCGGCGATCACTTCAACGGGCTGACACACGAATGAACTGTCAAGGTGTATGAGGCAAACAGCCAACGTGTGACTGTGTCCACTTGCTAATGATGCTCGCATTCTTCAGAATGCTTTACCGCAGTGCACCTATACACTGGAGGTTGCTATGAAGACGAGCAAGATGCTGACGGCCCTCGTCACAGGCGGCGTCTTGGCGCTCAGCGGGCCGGTGTTCGCTGATGAGAAGGAGCATGAGAGCGGTAAAGGGAAAGCAGACATGGCGGCCGCCGCGAAGGTGACCATCGACCAAGCGATCAAGACCGCATCAGAAAAGGTCCAGGGAAAGGTCATCGAGGCGGAGCTGGAAAAGAAACACGACAAGACGGTCTGGGAAGTCGAGGTCCTGACATCTGAGAACAAGGTGATGGAAGTGCACGTGGACGCGGATTCGGGTGCCGTGATCGATGTCGAGGAGCAAAAGCCTGAGAAGAAAAAGGAGCGCAAGCGAAAGAAGGAGCACAGAGACTAGCGCACCGTGAGCCGAACCGGACCTTCGTCATTCGGTTCTCTATACTCAGGGCCTGTTGGTCCTCCAAAGGTTTCGCGTCACGCGGTACTGCTCACGCCTTACGGTCGCAAAGAGGGAGGTGCAGCCATGACATGTAACGTAGGGGGCGTCGAACGCGGGATTCGCATCGTGGTGGGTGTCGTCCTATTGGCCCTTGGTGCCTTTGCAGGGCTTCCGACCGCCGGCATGATCGGCGCCTACGTCGTCGGCGCGGTCATGCTGGTCACCGGCGCCATTGGATTCTGTCCGGCGTGGATGTTGTTCGGGATCAATACCTGCCCGCCGAAGCCGACCCAAAAGATCTGAGGCGTAGGGGGTAAGGGGCCCCCCCCTCGGCCTCCACTTCCGCCTGACGAGATGGGTCAAAGCCGCCACGGCGAACAACGCAAGGGCGAAGCGGACAGGTGTGTGGACAATCCAGACGAGAGAGGAGGCATGCGATGGCACGGGTCGTGATCGTCGGGGCATCGATCGGTGGGCTGCCGGCCGCCTATGAATGCCGAGCGATGCTGGGAAAGAAGCATCAGGTAACGGTCATCTCGAACGTGGACTATTTTCACTTCGTGCCGTCCAATCCCTGGGTGTCGGTGGGCTGGCGCACCAGAAAGGACATCAGCTTCCCGCTCGGCCCGGCCCTGCAGAAGAAGGGCATCGAGTTCATTCATGCGGGAGCCGAGCGCATTGAGCCGGAGCAGAACCGCGTCGTCACCGCCAAGGGCGAGGTGCCGTACGACTATCTGATCATCGCCACCGGCCCGAAGCTCAACTTCCCGGCGGTGACAGGCCTGGGGCCGAGCGGGTACACGCAGTCGGTCTGTACGGTGGACCATGCGGAACAGGCCTGGGGCGCGTATCAGGCATTTTTGAAGGATCCGGGCCCGATCATCATAGGCGCGGCGCAGGGCGCCTCCTGCTTCGGGCCGGCGTACGAGATGGCCTTCATCCTCGACGCCGACCTGCGCAAGAAGAAGCTGCGCCGGAAGGTGCCGATCACTTTCGTCACGCCTGAGCCGTACATCGGGCACATGGGGCTGGCCGGGGTGGGCAAATCGCGTCGCCTCATGGAGGACGAGTTCGCGGAGCACGCCATCAAACCGATCGTCAACGCCTCGATCAAAGAAGTGCAGCCTGGCAAGCTGTTGCTCGAGGACGGGCAGGAGATTCCATTCCGTTATTCCATGTTCATCCCGCCCTTTGCCGGCGTGGACGCGGTCGCTGGGACCGCAGGACTCTGCAATCCGAAGGGCTTCGTCAACATCGACCAGTACCAGGCCAATCCCAAGTTCAAAAATATTTACGCCGTCGGGGTCTGCGTGGCGATCCCGCCGGTGGAGCAGACGCCGGTCCCGACCGGCGCGCCCAAGACCGGCTACATGATCGAGTCCATGGTCTCGGCGACGGTGCACAACATCAAGGCCGACATCGACAACGATCCCAAGCGGGAGACCGCGACGTGGAATGCGATCTGCCTGGCGGACATGGGCGATACGGGCATCGCCTTCGTGGCCTTGCCGCAGATGGCGCCGCGCAACGTGACCTGGGCCAAAAAAGGAAAGTGGGTCCACCTGGCCAAGATGGCGCTCGAGAAATATTTCCTGCACAAGATGAAACGCGGCGTGAGCGAGCCCTTCTATGAGAAGGCGATCCTGAAGGCCATGGGCATCGCGAAGCTGGAGCAGCGGGCGTGACCCGCCTTCGCCCAGGCTACGGCGGGCTAGCCCGCCTCCTTTGAGACCGTTCCTGCCCATCGGTGCGGCGCTCGATGCGGCGATCGCCTCCGGATGTGAGACCTCGCCCCCGTAGTCTCTGCATCGCTCGAGGGCGCGCTGATCGCAGGACCGCAGACGGTTGTCGGCTCGCTGAGGACTGCCATGAGTTTGGACCCTGCGGCATATCCGAAAGACAAGGACACCCCGGGGTTCTATACGCCGGTCGGGTCGCGGCGGGCATTTTTCCGCTGGGTGATCGGAGCGATAGCGACCCTCATCGGACTCGGATTGGCGATTCCACTGGTCGGCTATGTGATCTCACCGGCGCTCAAACGGCGGGAGGAGGAATGGGTCGAGGTGGGGACGGTGGGCGACCTCGTGCCGGGTCAACCCAAGGCGCTTGAGTATGTCAGGACCGTGCGCGATGGCTGGATGGAGATGAAGATCCACAAGGCCGTCTGGGCGGTGAAGGGGGAAGACGGGCAGGTCGCGGTCTTTTCGCCGATCTGTACCCACCTTGGCTGCGGGTTCAACTGGGACGCCAGTGACCGCCAGTTCAAATGTCCCTGCCACGGCAGTGTGTTCGACGCGTCTGGCAAGGTGCTGGCGGGACCGGCGCCGCGTCCACTGGATATTCTCCCCTCGAAGGTCGAAGACGGTCAGTTGTACGTGGTCTATAAAGAGTTTAAGTCGGGGTTAGCGAGGGCCGTCGAGATCTAGAGGATGCATGGCATCGCGGGTCTATCAGTGGCTCGACAGCCGGCTGAGTCTGAAGCCCATCGAGAAGACCCTCCTGGATGAGGCCATCCCGGGCGGGGCAAGCTGGATCTACGTGTTCGGCTCCGCCACCCTCTTTCTCTTCGTTCTGCAAGCCATCACCGGCATGTTTTTGGCGGTGTATTATGCGCCCACGCCGGACCACGCGTACGACAGCATCCAGTTCATCGAGCAAGAGGTCACGTTTGGGGCCTTCATCCGCGGACTGCACCATTGGGGTGCGTCAGCGATGGTCATCGCGATCGGCCTCCACATGCTGCAGACGTTCCTGTACGGGGCCTACAAACCGCCGCGCGAGGTCATGTGGATGGCTGGGGTCGTGCTGTTTCTGATCACGTTGAGCTTCGCCTTCACCGGCTATCTGCTGCCCTGGGACCAGAATGCCTATTGGGCCACTCAGGTCGGCATCAACATGGTGGGGACGATGCCGCTGGTCGGCGATGTCCTGGTGAGGGTGCTGCGGGGCGGCGAGACGCTGGGCGCGCTGACGCTGTCCCGCTTCTTCGCCGTCCACGCGCTGTTCTTGCCGACCATCCTTGTGATCGGCATCATGCTGCACCTGTTCCTGCTGCGGCGGGTCGGCCCCGCCGGACCTTGGCACGACGAACGCGCCGCGCTGGGCAGTGAAACGTTCTATCCCCGGCAGGTTTATATGGATGCCGTGGTCATATTCGGCGTCTTCGTGGTCCTGGTCGGGCTGGCTCTGGCCGTGCCGTTTCCGTTGGCCGACAAGGCGAATCCCTCGGACACGAGCTTCGTCCCCGTGCCTGAATGGTACTTCCTCTTCTATTACCAGTTACTCAAGTATGTCCATGGCCCGCTGGAACCGTTGGCGACCTGGATTCTGCCGGCGGTGTTCTTCCTCGGCATCTTTTTCTGGCCGTTCATTGATCGGAATCCGGCCCGCCATCCGACCAGGCGGCCGATGGCGTTGGCATCCGGCGTCGTGTTTCTGGGCGTGGTCTTCGCATTGCTGGGAGTGTCGCTGCGCGACCTCTATGCGGTGCCGCGCGCGGATCCCGGCGTCGCGCATGGCAAAGCGCTCTATGCGCAGCACGGGTGCGCCGGCTGCCATCGAATCCATGGCGAAGGCGGGGCCATCGCACCGGATCTCTCCTACGTCGGCGATGCCAGGCCCGACCGTGAGTGGCATTACAAGCACTTCCGCGATCCGCAGTCGGTCTCGCCCGGCTCTTTCATGCCGAAGTTGCCGCTGACCGCGCAGGAACTGCGCGACTTAACCAGCTACATGCTGAGCCTCAAACGGGGCGCGTAATGTCAAGGGTGTTTTGATGAATCTCACTGTCACGTTTCGCGGCGGCACAAAGTTTCACGTCACCAGCGGCGCGCACATGGCGGTCGCCGACCAGCCGGTGGAAGACGGAGGGATCGATGCGGGCACGAGTCCAGTGGATCTCTTCGCGAGCTCGCTGGCAAGCTGCACCGCTCTCGGCTCGCGGTTCACGAGGAACGGATAACGCTTCACGTGCCCCATGATCGGACCGGGATGCCTGCCGCTGGTCCTCTTTCTGATCTTGCTGCTGCTCCTACCTGTGGTCTTTGGGCAGGTGCTGACCACTGCGCTGCTCAAGCTGCACCTCGATGCAGCAACATCTCTTGGTCTGGCCCTCGCGATCATCGTCGGCAGCAGCATCAACCTGCCGGTCAAGCGGATCGTGCATGCTGAGGAAGTCGTCGTGCATCCGTTGGCCGTGTTCGGTCTGCCGTGGCTGTGGCCGAGTCTCCGGCGCGTTCGGCGCGAGACGGTGATTGCGGTGAACGTCGGTGGATGTGTGGTGCCGACCGCGCTGGCCGTTTATGAAACCGCGCACGTGGCGAGCGAAGGCTGGGTGGTCGCAGGGGCGCTGATCGTCGCCGTACTGATCAGCGTCGTAGTCTGCTACTGGATCGCGAAGCCGGTGAAAGGGATCGGCATTGCCATGCCGGGACTGGTGCCGCCGCTGGTGGCGGTGACGGCGGCAATGGTCCTGGCGCCAGAGCAACGAGTGCCCGTGGCCTTTGTCGCGGGAGTGCTGGGTCCGCTGATCGGTGCGGACCTGCTGCATCTGCGGGACATCTCTCGCATCGCAACCGGCGTCGCGAGCATCGGCGGGGCGGGTACGTTCGACGGCATCGTGCTGTCCGGGATCGTCGCGGCGTATTTGGCGTAGCCGCAAGCGAGGGGCCAGAGGCGGGAGCTTGCGAATATCGAGGAGGAAGGCTCGATGGGTAGGCTATCTGACAAACAATGAGGGCGAATGGCAGTCTTGACTTCTATCTCCGCCAATTGGCGGGAGCCTGTTGCCGGGTACCCATTGCATTCCTGGAGCAAATGGGTGCCCAGAGCGACGGGTGCCGCCATCGCCTATAGCCTGATCCTGCCGACGCTGGTGCTGGCGGCCGAGCGCCACATCATGGAGCCACGGGTGCCGATGGAAAAACTGGACGACGCGCGAGCACTCAAGAGCCCGCTGCCCGATTCGCCAGAGGTCGTGGAAAAAGGCAAGATGCTGTATCGCGGCAAAGGCACCTGTGTCAACTGCCATGGAACGGAGGGACGCGGCGACGGTCCTGCCGCGGCCGGCCTGGATCCGTCACCGCGGAATTTCCGTCATCACGGATTCTGGCGGCATCGGACCGACGGTGAAATCTTCTGGGTGATCAAGCACGGCTCGCCGGGAACCAGCATGATTTCCTTCGGTGGTCTCCTCTCGGATGAGGAGATCTGGCAGATCATTCAGTACGAGCGGACGTTCGGCGGCCGGATGGGTCCTATGGGGCCGCGCCGGGGAATGGGACCGCCGGAAGGCATGGGACACCTGGGACCACCGCGCGGTCCCATGGGCGGGCGCGGGGAGTGCTGTGAAGGGCGGTGAGGCGTGGGGTGTGAGGCGGAACCACGAAGAGGGCGGAAGACGTAAGGCGCGTGACGTAAGAATCGAGGTTCACGGATGACGCCAGAGATTCTGATGCGATTGGCGGGATTTGTCTCGGCGCTCGGCTTGATGGCCTCGTGGGAATGGCTGGCGCCGTGGCGCGCCGCCTGCTCACGTCCAAAGCGAGCCGGTGGTTCGCCAACCTCTCCGTCGTTGGACTCAACACCGTATGCTCCGCCCCTCCCCACACCTGGCCTGCTTTACAGGCCAGTGTGTCGGGGCCCCTGCCACTTTTTTGGCGGTTCCACATGATGCATCACGCAGACCTAGACTGCGATGTCACGACCGGCTTGACCCTCGCGGGCATGCGCTTGCTTCCGTTTGTGGGCGCCCCCGGCAACTACCCGTTGACTCGCCAGAACTGAGGAACACCTGGATGCCCGTCGTCGCGGTGTTCGAACGGCACGCGCCGGAATACGACCAATGGTTCGACGCGCACGAAGCCGTCTATCAGGCCGAAGTCGCCGCGCTCCGGAGGTTCGTGCCTCGCGAGGGCTTGCGAATCGAGGTCGGGGTCGGCACCGGACGCTTCGCCGCCCTCCTTGGCATCACGCTGGGAATCGACCCGAGCCGGCGCATGCTCGAGATCGCCCGCCAGCGGGGGCTTACGGTCTGTCAAGCTGTGGGCGAGCGGATGCCGTTCCGTGACAGGCAGTTCGACTTGGTCCTGCTGGTCACCGTCATCTGCTTCGTGGACGATGTGTCGACCTTGCTTCGAGAACTGAGACGGGTGTTGAATCAAGACGGGCACCTGATTATCGGCTTCATCAGCCGGGACAGTGCGCTTGGCCGGGCGCACGAGGCGCGCAGGGAGACGAGCACCTTTTACCGGGACGCGCGGTTCTACTCAGTGGAGGAAGTGTCAAGCTGGGTAAAAGAAGCTGGCTTCAACACCTTGCGGTTCTGCCAAACCCTGTTCGGGTCTCCTGATGAGCTTTCACCGTGGGACCTGGACGTTCGTGACGGCTATGGCGAGGGTGCGTTCGTCGTGATCTGCGCGACAAACGCAGCAGGTTAAGGTTGAGGCCGAGGTTGAGCCTGACCAAGAGCGGATCGAGTCGTCGGTTAACCTTCACCTCAGCCTCAAGTTTGTATCTTAAGCCAGTGAGGTGACTCATGAAAATTCTCTTCATTCTCAATGACGCTCCCTATGGGTCGGAGAAGGCCTACAACGCCCTGCGGCTCGGGATGAAGCTGCAGCAGGAACACGCGGATGCGGAGATTCGCGTCTTTCTGATGGCGGATGCCGTCACCGCGGCGTTGCCCGGGCAAACTACCCCGCAGGGCTATTACAACCTCGAGCGGATGCTCAAGGCTGTCCTCAACAAAGGCGGGGAGGTCAAGGCCTGCGGGACCTGCGTGGAGGCGCGTGGCCTGCAGAAGCTGCCGCTGCTGGAAGGCGTCGAGGTCAGCACGATGAGTCAGCTCGCGCAATGGGTGACGGACTCCGACAAGGTGCTCACGTTTTGAGCAGCACGATCATGCTGGGGATACGTGAGATGCAGTGAAGGAAAGGTGCTGCCTACTTCGGGGTATCCTGGAGACACCGAAAGCCCAGATCAAAAAACGCGCTCTTCGGGCCGAAAAAGTTCCGATTTGTGGATCGGAGATCGTAGAGCATGTTGTACCACGAGCCCCCACGAACCACTTTGCTGCCGCCGCGAGAAGGCCCGGTCGGGTTCCGATCCGGGCTGCTCTTGTAGTAGGTCATGTTGTACCAGTCGGCGACCCACTCCCAGGCGTTGCCCGCTAGATCGTAGATTCCGTAGGGGCTCTTGCCTGCCTCAAGGCTGCCCACCTTCATCAGGGTTTCGTAGCCGATCCAGGTCGCGCCGAAATTCGCGTACTGGCGGGTCGGCTCTTCATTCCCCCAGGGGAACCTCCGCCCGTCGGTTCCCCGTGCCGCTTTCTCCCATTCAGCTTCCGTCGGCAGACGCTTCCCGTAGTGGCGGCAGTATGCATCGGCATCGTGCCAGGTGACGCCGACCACCGGACGCTCCCCGTCGGTTGAGGGATTCACGTCCTTCCACTTCGTGGGTGGCTCCCGACCCGTTTCCAGCATGAATCGGCTATAACGCGCGGTCGTGACCTCGTACTTATCCATGTAAAATGCGTCCATGTACACGCGGTGAACCGGCTGCTCGTCGGCATCCCAGCCCTCGATGCCCATCGTGAACTCCCCGGCCGGAACGAGGACCATCGGGGCGCCGTCCTTGCCCGTGATCTCGACGGGGACTGGCTCCGGCCGGACTTCTGCGAGCTCAGCCTGTGACGAACTCGGCCGAGTCATCGAGCCGAGGCCGGTGCCTGTCCCCGTGCCTGCGCCCGGCGCAGCTAGAGCGAAGGCGGGCAGGGTCCACAGAATGGCTGTCGCCAGAAGAACGCGCACGATGTGTGGTCGCATGAGCAGGCTCCGAGGGAAGCCGTCAGTGCTGAATGCTCAATGAAAAATGCGGACCGCATGGTAGTCCGCGAGGTAGAAAAGCGCAAGAGTGGCCCGTGCGTGGGGAGGAGGGAGCGTGTGGGCATTGTGGAAGGGAGGTAATCTCGCGTATATATAAGCACCGTCGCGGTATAACTGACGAACTTTAGGCTGTGGCTTTGGCCCGGAAGGACCGGAGAGAACGGCCATGGGCTATAGGCGGAAGGGCACGAGGGTCGTGGTCGAGCGCGACGCGGTGATCCACCGACAGGGCAGGGTCACGCCGTGCATGGTGGTGGATCTCAGTGAGGAAGGGGTGCGCGTGCGGGCCGGATCACCGGTTGACATCGGTGAAGAGTTGCAGATCTCCTGCGGCCTCACCAGCAGGCATTCGCTCAAATGCCAGGTTCAGGTCACGCACACCAGATCCTCCGAGTTCGGCGCGCGCATCACCAACATCTCGCCAGAGCATCGGGGCCACCTCAGGGAGTTCATTGACGATCTGATCGCCATGAAGGTCCCGCGGTTGTGATCGTGTGGCTGTTCGGCGATGACCGGGGTTTGGTCTGAATTTTACATAAGGAGGGAGCATCATGGCCCGAGACGAGGCCGGTCGTCGGAGGCAGAAGGATGAGCCTAAGACAACCTGTGCGCATGGGCGTCTTGTGGATTATGAGGTGAGCGCGGATGGCAAGAAGACGGGTAACCTGATCTGCCGCGAATGCGGCGCGGTGTTTCCCGAGAAGGATGTCCGCAAGACCTCGAACTGAACCAACCGCATGTCTGCATGTTGCGCTACCCTAGGCCTGCCTTCTCCAGGCCCCGATTACGCCTTTTATTCGTCCGGCCTGAAGCTTCCACGGAAAATGTCCTGATATGGGTAATGAGTCGGCTGTCGCATTCCGCAACAGGAGCCTGTAGAGACCCGTGGCGAGATGACCCTTTCGGCCGTGCTCGGCCTCTGGCTTCAGGAAGGAATTTGGCGCTCAAGGGGCCTGTTTGCCCTGATATTGGTGGAGATTGCGTGACCGCGGCCATAGGAAACATGACGAATATCAGTTGGCGCAAGGATTGCAGTCAAGAGGGTAGTTGCCATTTGTTGAGATCCCGCTAGGCCATCTCCTCCCTCCCGCTTGGCGCTTGGCTCCTGCTCGGGATCTCCCACCGCGAGGGCGCGGTAAGCACCGCCCGGAGGTGCTAGGTGAAGCGCAAGTCGCTCCTGATCGAGGACTGTGCGAACTGTTGTCAGCGCGCGAAAGCGGTGGTATGTGACCTCGCGGGCGACGACCTCGCTGCATTTGAAAAAATCAAACGTTCCGTCCGGTACGACACCAACCAAACCATATTCTACGAAGGCCATGCCTGCCTGGGCCTCTACCTGATTTGTGCGGGCCGAGTCAAACTCACGCGCTCATCTGCCCGGGGCCAGCGGCAGATCGTCCGGATTCTGGATTCTGGCGAAGTGATCGAAAAACATGCCTTCCGCAACGGCGCACTCCATGAAGTGACCTGTGAGACGTTAGAGCCTACTCAGATCTGCCTGATCGAGCGGGAACCCTACCTGGCCCTCATTCGGCGCAATCCGGATCTTGCAATCAAGGTGATCCAGCTCTTGTGTAGTGAACTGGGCGTGAATATGGATCAACTCGACCAGTTTACGTTCAAGACCGCCCGCGAGCGCCTGGCAGGGCTCCTCCTGCAACTGGGCGAACGGTTCGGCAAGAAGACCGGCGACAAGGTCCAGGTCGGCCTGACTCTCAAGCGTGAAGAGGTCGCCGAGATGGCCGGTGTCACGGTAGAAACCGTCGTCCGTCTCCTTGGCGCCTTTCGGGACGAAGGGTTGGTCGGCCTCACCGGGAGGACGATCACGTTGGTCAATCCTGAGCGCCTCGCCCGAATCGCCAAAATCTAGCCTCTTACTTCCGTAGCGGGACGATCTACCTTCTGCCCCGGGGCCCTCGTTCATGTTCCCGCCGCCCGTTTGCGTAGGGCTTAAGGCCTATATCCAAAGTTTGAGGAATATCAAGCGCCGGCTTGGCCCAGGATAACGCATCCCGACGGCCCTTTTCGATAGGGTGCGGGCGTGCGTGAAAGGCCGCTACTCCCGCCAACATGCTTCAGCCTCAGACGCAGGGCCGTACGAGAACGAGGCTTCGGGAACCTGGGAGCGCCGGGGTCTCGATCGATGCGGTGGCTCTGCTGAAGCGGGAACACGAGATGATTTTGGAGCAACTCCGAATGCTCGAGACGGTGACCGGCCCCGTTGCCGCTGATGCGCGCAGGGCCGGGATTCGCGTCCTGGCGAAACCCGAGCGGAAGACGCTTCGGGAGTTGTTGCGATTCTTCACGGGACGGGTGGGAGTCCATTTCAAGCGGGAAGCAGTCCTCATCACGGCGCTCAGGCGCGTGATCGGTCGCAGACGCGCGGAGCGCAACGAATTCGAAAACCTGCTGCTGGAGCACCGCGCGCTCAAAGCCGACGCCGGGGCGATTGCCAAGAAGCTCAGCAGGACATCACCCAGCGCGGCCGAAGGCAACGGCAACGATCCCTACGGGATCCGCTCATTCGTCCGCCATTACCGGGATCACATCTCGTGCGAAGAGCGGATCCTGTTCGTGTTGGCTCAGATGCGGTTGACCGCAGGGCAGAGACAGCGGATCAGCCAGCGCATGTTGCAGGTGTAAGGAATAGTTCAGAAGCGAAAGGAGGTGACGTGGCGCAGCAGCTCGGTGGTTTCCGTCAGGAATTGGGGATGAATGGACTGAACATCATGAGTTCAGAGTAGGGAGGAACGATCATGACACAGAAAGCAGGATTGGTCGCCGCGGTCGTCGCGTTCACGCTGTGCGCCTTTGCGGCCGGCGTGGCGTTCGCGGCGGACCCCGAAGTGAAAACGCATAAGCAACCGTATCCCGACCGATGGAACTCGATCAAGAATCCGCCAGTCAGTAAGTTCGGTTTCCCGCCTGATATCTGGGCGGCGGAGAATATGTCGTTCAAGGCGACCGGCAAGTTGGTTGAGTACTACCTCACCATCGAGCAGATCAAGTGGAACATCGTCGGCGACGTGTATGTGACGCAATGGGCGTTCAACGGTCAGGTGCCGGGACCGCTCCTGACCGCGACCGAGGGCGACATCGTCCGCATAACGGTCAAGAACAACACGACGATCGACCACACGATTCACCCGCACGGGTTCTGGGTGCCAGTGAACATGGACGGCGTGCCGAACATCACCCAGCTCTCGATCCAGCCGGGCGAGACGTTCGTTTACGAGTTCATGGCGAAGCCGTCAGGACACCACTTCTATCACTGCCACGTGAACGCGGCGACGCACATGGACATGGGCCTCTATGGCTCCTTCATCGTGTATCCGGGGCCTGAGGTGGCGAATGGGACGACCGCAAACCAGGCGGCGGATCCGTCGCTCCGGATCGACCGGGACTACGTGATGATCCTGGACGAGGTGGATACCCGCATTGACGACGGCGAGAGCGGCGGCATGGAGTTGGGCCATCCGCGCAAGATCGCCAACTTCAACTACTTCACGATCAACGGGAAATCCTTCCCGGAGACCCCGATGATCTTCGTGAGGGAAGGCGACCTCGTGCGGGTCCGCTTCCTGAATTTCGGCTACTGGAGCCATGCGATGCACCTGCACGGCCACGCGTTCGCGCAGGCCACGGCAGAGTGCGACCGATGTCCGAAGACCTGGGAGTTCAGGGACGCCATGAACCTGAACGCAGCCCAGCGGACGGACATCGTCTTTAAGGCCAACAATCCGGGACGGTGGGTGTTCCACTGCCACCGGGTGCCGCATGCGACGAACGACGGCGCCTATCCCGGCGGCTTGCTGACGGTCATCGAGTACGAGAACAACCCGTACCTGCCGGTGATTCCGCAGTTGCCGTTACCGGGCTTCAAGCATATGGATGATCCGAAGACCATGAACATGTCGCTCTCGCACAAGGCGATCAAGAAGCAGCTCGCGGGCGAATAGCCGGAGAACTGCGTGAGGTGGAGGGGGGGGGAGCCCGGCTCTTCCCTCCTCGCACTCAGAGGGAGAGAGCCATGAGGATAGCACGGTTGTTGTTGCTCGTCGTCTCTTGCGCGATCCTGTCCGCCGGGATGGCCTTCGCCACCGACCTCGTGATCCATTCCGGGAACGTGTTGAAGATCGACAAGAGCACGGGCGAGCTTGAAATCGAGTTGAGAAACGGGGGCACGAAGAAGTTCACCGTCACCGATAAAGATATCCTGGCGAGCCCGGTCTGGAAGAAGCGGCTCAACGTCGGTGACGGAGTGGATGTCAAGGCGGAGGGGGACAAGGTGATCACGGTGCTGCGCCGGAACCTGCCGGTGACGATCCGGCCGGCCGAGACTGCACAGGCCCCTACGAAATAGGGATAGGACAAGGGAAAGAACGGGAAGTTCGGAATGTGTCCGGGCTTTCCGCTAGTCTGGAGCTAAAGGAGACGCTAGAGCACCCGTACTTGGTCGGGCGGAGCGCGATGAAGAATCCGCCGAGCGGCCGGTACGGCTCCCCGCCGGACTTGTCGAGTGCCGAACATCCCTCGTTTCGGCGAACCAGCAGGGCACTCGAATATTACCTCGCCATTGAGGTGATTAACTTGAACATCGTATCGAGAGGAGGAACTGCCATGACAATGCCACGATTGCTGCTGGTCGCGATCTCCTGGGCGATCCTGTCCGCCGGGATGGCCTTCGCCGGGGATGTCGTGATCCATTCTGGAAACGTGACGAAGATCGACAAGGACTCGGGCGCGCTAGAGATCGTCAATTCCAACGGCAAGCCGGAGAAGTTCACGGTGGCCGACAAGGACATCCTGGCCAGCTCGGTCTGGAAGAAGCGGCTCAACGTGGGCGACGGGGTGGACGTCAAGACCGACGGCGACAAGGTCGTGACGGTGCTGCGCCGGAACCTGCCGGTGACGATCCGGCCGGCCGAGGCTGGGGCGCCCAAATAAGCAGGGTGTGCTGCGTCATTCTGCTACAGAGTGACCTCAAGAGATGTGGCGAGATGACCACGGATAGCCGCTTGCGGGTAAACGGGTTGACAAAATCACCAGTGAAAGCACGCGATTCGTTGTGTTCCCCTTTGTGGCTAAGTGACGGATTGGGATGGCACCTGGATTGCGAAGAGCAATCCAAGTGAATGGGGAGGGTGCAAGTCTGATCGCTTTCTGGCGGGGTTGTGACGCATACGGTCGCAGCCGGAGCCGTCAGGGGAAAGGAGAGAAGGTCATGAAGAAAGTCATACTCGGGTTGTTCATCTTGCTGGTCAGTGGCTCGTTCATCGCCACGATGGCGCTCGCACAAGTCCCAGCGCAGAAAGGGGATCCTCATGCGCCGGTGAAGATCGTGCAGGGGACGTTCAAGGGGATGGATGAAAAAAATCAAACCGTGACGGTCGAAATCGTGGCGGGTCAGGCGGTGACCTTGAAGATGGACCCAGATGCGGTAGAGCAACTGCGCCGCACCGGCAAGAAAGGCGAGCGAGTGGAGCTGCGTCTGTCTGCCAATGACGTGGTGCAAACGGTAGCGGTGGGAACCGGACCGTAGAACGGTGAGGCGGGCCGGCGGCCGAAGCTACCAGGGAAGCGAGATCGTGAAGCGACAGAGGATCTTACTCGAGACGGTCTGCTCCGCAGGATACGGCCTGCTCGTCTGCGCCTTGGCGGCAATGCCCGCGTTGGCTTCGCAGGGGATTGCCGAGACGGTCACGATCACCATGAAGGACCGAGCCTTTACCCCGCAGCGAATCGTGGTGAAGGTGGGCGATACCGTGAAGTGGGAAAACCAGGACACCGAGCTGCACAACGTCATCAGCGGGGCCACGCTCTATGACCCGGACCTGGGTCATCCGATGATGTCGGGGGTCATCATGTGGAACTCAACCTATGCCTTCAGTTTCGCGCAGCCGGGTTCCTACCGGTACATGTGCGTTATTCACAGCTCGATGGAGAGCGACCAAAGAGTACGAGGGATGATAGGGGAAGTGATCGTCGAATCGGGTGAGCCCGCCGGAGCTTCAGTGGAGGTGGGTGCCGTCACGGAAGGGCACCCATGAAACGACGATCCGTGGTGACGGTCAGCATGCTCCTCACGGCTCTGGTGCTGTGGGGGAGCGCCGGGACGGCGCTGGCCGAGAGGCCCAAGATTTCGATGAAAAATCGTGAGTTCTCTCCGGAGACCATCACGATCAAAGTGGGGGAGTCGGTCGAGTGGCTCAATGATGATCAGGACGTGCACCAGGTGATTAGCGGAAACAATCTTCAGGATCCGAACCTCGGCAAGCCGCTTGATTCCGGCACCCTGCTGCCTGGGCAGTACTTTATCTTCTCGTTCGACAAGCCCGGACGCTATCCCTATATGTGCGTCATTCACTGGTCCCTGCAATCCATTTCCGGGAAGGGCGGGATGCTTGGAGAAGTGATCGTCGAGCCTTAGTCACTGTCGGTGTTGGCAAGGAGTTTGTCCATGATTGGGGAAAAACTGCTTTGGCTGGGGGCCGGAACGGCGGGCGCTGCTCTGATAATGAGCCTGACTGGGGGGATTGCACGAGCCGGCGAGCCCTCCACGGGATCGGAAGCTAAGACTCAAGGGTCCGCCGACTCGGCTGGTCAGCGAGCCGGTTTCGATATCTTCTTGATGGGCATCGTGACCAAGACCAACTACGAGGCCACCCCGGTTACCATCACAATGAAGGTGATCGAGGGAGCCCTGGAACGGTTGGGGCAGAACATAGAGGTGATCATCGAAACGGAGGAGGCGATCAAGCATTTTAAGAAACGGGTGAGGGTGGGGGTGGAGCTGGACACGCGCGTGCGGGTCGGGACTGACGGCAAACTGTACATGGTGACGTCGCAGCGGCGGGGAATCCCGTCCCGTGAGTTCAAGGGGGGACCGTCAATCGAGGAAAGCGTGAAGAAGTTGCTGGAGTCCGGAGGATAGGGCAGGTGCGTCGGAGTAAGGGGTGAAGAGCGAGGGGTCCGTTACATCATTCAAGAAGGGGGGAATCGCAACATGGGCAAGACGAGTAATGGGATGATGATGGGAGTGTGTGGGATAGCCGCCGTCTTTGGGCTGGGGGTCTCGGCGCAAGAGGTTCAGGCTTCTGCGTCCGTCAGCGGTACAGTGACCTTCGCGGGGAGCCCGCCGGCGAACCCGAAGATCCGCGTGGCCAAGAATGCGGATTACTGCGGAAATGAGATGGAACTGCCGGTGCTGGTCGTCAACCCCAAGAACAAGGGCGTCCAGTGGACAGTCGTCTATCTGGAGGGCGCCAGCGGAGGGCCTGCCCAGGACAAGTATGACCTGGAAATGGGCGACCCGAAGAAGAAGTGTGATTTTGTGCAGCATGTCGTGGCGATGGTGAAGAACAAGAATCTGTCCATGAAAAATACCGATCCGGTTCTGCACAATCCGCACACCTTCAACGAGAAGCATGCGACCCAGTTCAACGTCGCGCTGTCCGAGAAGGGCCAGGTCACGGAGAAGAGGGTGAGGGCTGGGGGCGTCAACAAGCTGCAGTGTGACTCGCACGTCCACATGAATGGGTACGTGATCGCGTTCGAGCATGGCTATTTCGCAGTCACCGACGCGGAGGGGAACTTCAAGATCGGCGATGTGCCGCCCGGCAAGTACAAGCTGACGGCATGGCACGAGTCCTGGAAGGCCAAGAACATGGAGGACGTCATCCGCTCCACGAAGGAAGCCGACGAGAAGATCAAGGCCGGCAGCATCAAGCCGGAGGATGCGCAGCTCGAGCGCCCGCTCTATGAGGATCACATCGTCCTGAGCAAAGAGATCGAAGTCAAGGACAGCGATCTCACGGTCGCGTTCGAACTGAAGTAAGCCGGACAGCAGCGGGGCAGCCAACAGCGAATAGCTCGGTGCACCCCGGGCTATTCGCTGTCCGCTGTGCACGATTTATCGGGGAAGGCGCATCATAATGAAGCACACGAATGAATCCATGTTCTGGGTGATGACGGCGGGGGCGTTGTGGCCGACGACTGTCCTGGCGGAGGAGACGACCGCGGCGACGGGTGGGTACGCGGCGACCGATTACGTGTGGTTTACGATTATCGGGCTAATCCTCGTATTCGGCGCGTACGACACCTTTTTCAGGACGCCGTAATTCAGGCGAGAGGCCTGGCGTGCCTCTAGCTTCGTGCCTATTTGTTCGAGGAGGCCGACAATGAGCGTTGGCAGCCTGCGCAGTTGTCTCGCGACCTACATTGTGCCTTTTGCCGTTTTCCTTTCACCTGGCCTCGGCGGGGCCCACGAGCTGAGCCAGCCGGTGCCCGTGCTCTTGGAGCGGATGCACGACACGCTCCTGTTGATCAATCGTGGGAAAACGGACCAGGCTTACTCCAAAGCCGTTTCGATTCGGAACGACTTTCCCGACAGCAGCCGGGGACGGCTGATCGAGGAAGTCGGACTCTTCCACACCGCCCAGCGCCTCGACGGGGGCTACCGGACCACGCTAACGGAGGAAACCGTCCGGGCGCTCGAGCTCAAGGACGTGCCTCATCTGCAGAAAGTCCTCTACTCCCTGTCCTTCCTGTTGATCCTGGAAAAACTGGACCGGCTTGAGCTGCTGATGGCGGACCCCAACGCGCGCGTCGAGACCCGTGCGGCGGTGCTGGCGGTCGCGCACGACTATTTCTCCCACATGTTCGAGCGGCTCCTGAAGTTCCGGGCGCCGGACCGGATCAAGGCGTTGGATCAGTTGCTCGACCGGATGGCGGCCGCGGTCAAGCGAGGGGATGCCGCAGCGGTGAAAGCCCTGCGGACGGAGTTTGTGTCCGGTCTCCTCGAGGGGTTCCAGGATCAGCTCGTCGGAGGGCAGCTCCGGCCGATCCTGGTGTCGGTGGGACAATGAGAAGGCGTTGGCGCGCCGTAGCGCTGCCCCTGGAGGCGTGTGACGCGCGACATCTGACGAGTGAGGGGAAGGGCCAATGACGACCGCGGAGGCCTTGAAGGCTCCACCGGCGCTGGCGGTGTTCGCGTGCCTGCTGCTGTTCGGATGGGGCGAGTTGACCGGTGCGCTGCAGGGCGGCTTTCGCCCGCAGATCCTCGCGGCCGCGGCGGAGACTGCCAAAGATTATCCCGCTGTGCACCAGCTCACAGGCCTCAGCGACGTGGACCAGAACATCGTGGAGGGGATCGCGCAGGAAGTGCTGGCGCGGCTCCACCTGTTCCATAGTCATGCCCACGGGCTGGCTCTCGTGACGCTTGTGCTGGTCACGATCATCGCCAACCTGCCGTTCCAAGAACGGCTGCGGAGCGTGTTGACCGGTTGGGCGTTGCTCGGACTGTTGTATCCGTTCGGATGGCTCACGGTGGCGATCGCGCTGCCGGCCCAGGGGAAAGACGCGGCGTTCGCGCTGGCCGAACGATGGTTTTTCGTTCCGTTCGGCGGGCTCTATCTGCTGGCCGTGGGTGCGCTGATCGCCCTGTATGCGTGGCAGCTCGTCCGCGGCAAGCGGTGACCCGCCTCCGCATGCCTTCGGCGGGTGAACCGTGAGGAGGAAGCCCGTTACGGTTCACGGATAGCGGTTTGCGTTGAGGGATCTATCAACGATGGTTGCAGAAGCTGTTGCAAAAGCGCCGTTCTACTCTGGCGGGCAATACTTACGGCAATGTTTTCCGTTCCGGGTCTTCAAGATCGCCATCGACGCGGGATTTACGTGTCCGAATCGGGATGGATTGATTGGGTATGGAGGCTGCACCTACTGCAGCAATGCCAGTTTCAGTCCCAATTCGCGCATCGCGCGCGCACCGATCGACCAGCAATTAGCCCAGGGGGTGCAGTTCTATCGCGAGCGGCTTCAGGGCGAGAAGTTCATCGTCTACTTTCAGGCCTTTACGAATACGTACGGTCCTGTGGAGCGCCTGCGGCGACTCTATGAGGAAGTCTTGAGCGTGCCCGATGTCGTCGGGCTCTCGATCGGGACGCGCCCGGATTGTGTGGCCGACCCCGTGCTGGACCTTCTCGCGGAATATGCCGGGCGCACGCACCTGTGGCTGGAGCTGGGACTCGAGAGCAGCCATGACCAGACGCTGCGCCGGCTGAACCGCCGGCATACGTACGCCCAGTTCGTGGATGCGGTCCTTCGCGCACAGCGGCGGACCCTGCGCGTCTGCGCCCACGTGATCCTCGGCCTGCCGGGGGAGACTCGCGCGATGATGCTGACGACGGCCGACCGACTGGCGCAACTGCCGGTCGAGGGCCTCAAACTGCATCATCTCTACGTGCCGAAGGGCACGATGATGGAATCACAGTACCAGCGCGGCAAGGTGCGCGTGCTGACCCTGCGCGAATACGTGGGCCTGGCCTGCGATTTCCTCGAGCGGATTCCGCCTGGCGTCGTGATCCAGCGGCTGACCGGCGAGGTGGCGGAGCCTTACGTGGTGGCTCCACACTGGAACGTCACGAAACTCCAGGTGGTGCACCGCATCCGCGAGGAGTTCCGCCGCCGGGGCACGTGCCAGGGATGCCTGGTGGCTCAGGTGCGTGAAGAGTGAGACGTGATGCGTGATCGGTGATCCGTGATGGGTAAGAGCAGCGGGTAGTTCACCTGTCACGCATCACGGATCACGTCTGTGAATGGGAAGGGGCGAATGTGCCACCTCTTCTCGGGGGAAGGGAGGGTTGAGATGGCCTCCTTGACTTCCCTTCCCCCTTTTTCAAAGCACCGGGAAAACGGAGGGTACCGTGCAGCGAATTAGGAGACACGTCGTCGTCAGCATGGTCATCGGACTGGTCCTGACCGGGCTATGGGCGATGCCCACACCGGGCCATACAGCGGAGCCAGGAGACGGGACGGCGAATGACCATTTCACCCAGGGCGTGCTCGCGAGCGAGCGCGGACAGGTCGACCGGGCAATCGAGGAATTTCAGGCGGCGGCCCGGCTCAACCCGTTGCACTCCGAAGCCCTGTACAACCTGGGGCTGCTCTATGGGGAGCGCGAGCGCTGGGACGACGCGATGGCGGCGCTGGAAAGAGCCGCCGAGCTCCGACCGAAGGATGCCGACCCGCATCTCGCGCTGGGGATCGTGGCCGGCCAGAAAGGCGACGACGACCGGGCCATCCACGAGTACATCGAGGCGCTCAAGCTGAAGCCGGACCTGACCGAAGCGCATTTCCGGCTCGCGCTCATTTACCAGAAACGCAAGCTCGACGACCTGGCGGTCGGGCAGTACCGAACCACGGTCCAGACCGACCCGCAGCACCTCCCGGCTCGATTTGCCCTCGGGTTCCTGGCAGACAAGAAAGGCGACTTGGACGAGGCGATCCGGCAATTCCGCGAGATCACCGCGGTCGATCCGAGGAATGTCGAAGGGCACTACAATCTGGGGCTGGCCTATGGCCGTAAGAGCATGGTCGGTCTGGCCGACCTTCCCACGCCAGACTTGACCGACTACAACGCGCTGGCGATGGACGAATTTCTGAAGGTCCTCTCGTGGAACCCCAACCATGCCGGCGCGCGGTACAACCTGGCCTTGACCTATCTGTACCAGGGGGGCGGTGACGTGAAGCGGGCCCGCGAGCATTTGGAGATCCTGGCCGGCCTGGATCCCCAACTTGCGGAGAAGCTCGCGGACAAGATCGAGGCGGTGACGACGAAGGAAGGGGCGCACTGAAAGACAGTGACGCATGATACGTGACGAGTGGATGAAGAGACTGCGAAAGTGCGGCCCGCTCTTCGCGAGCTTCGCGCTGATCAGTGTCCTGAGCGGAACGGGCGTACTGGCGGAAGATCGCGCGCCCGCTGGGGAGAGTGCTTCCGCGAGAATCACACCGGAGATCACGGCGATTGCGCCGAAGTGGGCGCCGGCCGGGTGGGTGTTCTCGCTGACGCTGGAGGGCCGCAACCTGGCGGGGGCGTCGGAGGTGCGCTTTTATCCGTCAACCGGCATTGTGGTCGAGGATCCGCCGGTGGTCAATAGTGAAGGCACGGTCGTGAACGTGAAGGTCACGATCCTGGTGCACGCGCCGCTTGGCCCGCGACTGATCGCCATACGCACGCCGGCGGGGCAGTCGTCGCTGACGCCGACGGACGCCAATACGTTCAAGGTCAGTTTCGCGCATTTGCACTGATGAGTGAACAGCGGATAGTGAGCAGCCAGTAGCGAATAGCCCCGAGCTGTTCGCTATCAGCTATTCGCTAGTTGAACAAGGAGACCGACATGAACAAGGGGCTCATCGCGATGGTGGCCATCGGTGCCTGGGTGGTCGCCAATGCCGGCTGGCCACAAACCGGTTGGGCCGAGAAACATGAACGTCGGGACGGGAAGGCCGTCATCGCCACGATCGTCGGGAACGGCACGCCCGATTTCAAGGGCGACGGGGGCGCCGCGGTGGCGGCAAGCTTGAGCAACCCGAGGGCCGTTGCCGTTGATGCCGCCGGGAACGTGTACATCTCGGACTCCACGAACAACCGCGTGCGGAAAGTGGATGCCGTGACGGGCACGATCACCACGGTGGCCGGAAACGGGACGCGCGACTTCTGCGGGGACGGTGGACCGGCGACCAAGGCCTGCCTGGCCTTTCCGATGGGGCTGGCGGTGGACAAGGACGGGAATCTGTTCATTGCAGATGCCCGCAATCACCGGATCCGCCGGGTGGACGCGAAGACCGGCATCATCACCAGCGTCGTCGGACAGGGGATTCGGGGGCTCGGCGGGGACAACGGTCCGGCGCTCGCCGCCCTGTTGGCCTATCCCACTTCGGTGGCCGTCGACGAGGAAGGCAGCGTGTACATCGCGGACTCAGAGAACGGCGGGATTCGGCGAGTGGATGGGAAGACGAAAATCATCACGAGCCTCGTCGGGGAGGGAACGCCGGGCGCCAAGACGGATCCATCGGGGACCCCGACGATCAGGGGGCTGTTCGTCGCGCCGGTCGGCCTCACGTACGACGGCAAAGGCAGCCTGTATGTGACGGACGCGTTCCTGAACCGGGTGAAAAAGGTCGAAGTCGCGACCCGCAAGGTGACCATCGTAGCCGGGAAGGGGGTGAATCAGTTCTGTGGAGACGGGGGGCCGGCCAAGGAGGCGTGTCTGGCCCAGCCCGCCGGCGTCGCGCTGGATGCGGCCGGCAATGTGTATATCGCCGATGCCGGAAACGATCGCGTGCGGAAGATCGATTTCAAAAGCGGGAGCATCAGCACGATCGCCGGGACCGGACAACGCGGTTTCTCCGGAGACGGAGGTCCGCCCGAGAAGGCCAACCTGTCGTTTCCCACGGGGGTCGCAGTGGACGCGCAGGGGCGCGTCGTGATCGTGGAACCGAACAACAATCGCGCGCGCCGCGTAGAGGTTCGCAATGGGTGAACGGAAGTTTGTCATCGGATCATTGGCGATTGCCTCATTGAAGCACAGCACGGAACGGATCAATGGGCCAGTGAACAACTGGATGAGCGTCGCGGTGTTGGCCCTGTGCCTGCTGTGGGCGTGGCCGGTAGTCGCCGGAACGGAGGATGCCCGGGCGTCGGTGTCAACGAGCGAGGACGCTGCCGCGCTGTTCGCGCGAGGACAGGAGGCGGTCAAGCAAGGCCGGCTTCGGGCCGCCACCGAGGCGTTCGTGGCCTCCATCCGCGTGAAGCCCGATTTCGCGCCGGCCTACCTCGCACTCGGCCGGATCAACCATGAAGCCGGCAGGCCGGATAAAGCCATGTCCCTGTATCGATTGGCGCTGCAATACGATCCCGGTCTGGTGGAAGCGTACCAGGGGCTCGGCAACTTGCACTTCGATCAAGGCCGGCTCGAGGAGGCGATGGGGTTGTATCAGGAAGTCGTCAAACGGACGCCGGCCTCTCCCGTAGGGTACAACAGCGTCGGAAACTGCTACTACGGGCTTCAGAAGTTTGAGGAAGCCCTGGAGATGTGGCAAAAGGCCATCGATCTCGACCCCGCATACCCTCGGGCCTACTTCAACCGTGCGATCCTCTATGACGGCATCCACGTGAAGGAGAAGGCCATTGAGAACTATCGCAAGTTCATCGAACTGGCCGGACCTGACCATGCGACGCTGGTAGAAGACGCGCGTATGCGGATCGAGGAGTTGGAGCGGCCGGAAGCGGCGCAGCCTGCGGCGGCCGAGCCGCAAGCCACGCCAAGCACAGAACACCATCACTAACAGGGAGCGAATGGCGGACAGCGACCAGCTCATAGCATGCCCCCGTTGCGGACCCACCGGGAGCTGCTCGCTGCTTGCTGTAAGCTGAGAAGATGCGTCGTCCCATCTTGGTTGTGTCGAGAAATGAGCGGCTCGGAAAGTGGTTCCGGTTCATGCTCGGCGGCCGGTGCCTCGGGCTGCCGACCACGGGCGTCGCGACTCTGGAAGAGGCCTTGCGCGCCCTGAAGCGCCTGCACCCCCGGGTCGTGATCTTCGTGACCGACAAGTCGGCCAGGGTCGACGACCGCCTGATGCTGCTCCGGGCGCTGCTGTTGCTGGAGGAGAACGGCTGCGACAACAGCCTGGCAATTCTGTACGACCAGGCGGAGGGGCAATGTACCCTGTATCACAATACCAACCTCTCAGGCTTGAGCCCGGAGCAAGTCGCGCGTGCGGCGGCCGAGACGGTGTCCTGCCCGCTGTTCGGGTCGGCGGACGTCGCCCCGGACATGTTCCCGAAGGATTGCCATTACTTGCCTCTGGCGGTGAAGGCCTTCGTTGAGGCGGCGGAGCCGGCCACGGCCGGGCCGAGCGAGTAGTGGTGGCCTATACCAGCGACGTGCTCATCGTGGGAGCCGGGGTCGGAGGCCTGACGCTCGGACTCCGGCTCGCGGCACAGGGTTACCGGGTACGAATCCTTCAGCAGCGAGAGCCGGGGCGGGCCCTCAGGCCCGAGATCATGCAACCGGCCGCGCTTCACGCTTTTGCACAACTCGGCTTGCTGGACCGGCTGAAAGCCGTGCCCGCCGCCCCGGTCGAGCGCTTCCACTTCCACCGGATCGGGGGATCTCTGCTGTGCCAGGTCGATTACCGGTTGCTCCGGCACCCCTATCCCTATGCGCTGATCCTGCTGCCCCATCGCACCCGGCACGTGATCCTGGACGGGCTGCGCGACTTCCCGGGGATCCACATTCACTGGGACGCACAGTTCGCGGGGTTGCTGCGGAATGGGAAACAGGTGATCGGGGCGATTGCGTCATGTGACGGACGGGAACGGGAGTTCTACGCGTTCGTGACGGTCGGTGCGGACGGCAGCGGCTCAGCGTTCCGCGAGGCGCTGGGCATCCAGGCCCGGGTCAAGCGTGATGCGAACGCGTTTCTCGGCCCCCTCGTCAGGTCTCCGTCCTGCGCCCGGTGAAGGTCCGCGCGGCATCCTGGGTCGCGGATGGCGCGGCGCTGATGGGCGACGCGGTACATGCAGGCCATCCGCACGTGGCACAGGGAACATTCCAGGCGATGGAAGACGCGAAGGTCTTGTCGGACGTGTTCACTCAGTGCTTCGGGCGAGGCGATTTTTCGGCCGGGGCGCTGGCGCCGTATGAAGAGGTGCGGCGTCCCGTCGTCACGCGGCTGCAGTGGGTGGCGGACGAGTACGCGTGGCTGTGGGAAACGAAGAATCTCGTGCTGACGCGCCTTCGGGATCGGATCTTTCAGAACGTGGGATCCAGGCCGGACTTGCTCCAGAAGGTCGCCGCCACGGAAGCCGGAATCGACATCAGGCCGTTCACCATTCTTGAGCGGCTTCAGGCCCTGGGAGTGTGCGCATGAGCGCCCCGGTGGTTCGAGGGTTACGGCATCTGGCGCTCCGGGTGCTCGATATACGCCGCTCGCGCGCCTTCTATGAGAATCTCTTCGGAATGCGGGTCGTGTGGCAGCCCGATCCCGAGCATCTCTATCTCAGCTCAGGGTCCGACAACCTGGCGCTGCATCAGATTCCGGCGGGGGAGTTAGGGAACTATCAAGATCCCCACTGCCGCTTCATGGATCACTTCGGCTTCATCGTCGAGACGCCCCAGGCGGTAGACCGAATGTTCGAATGGATAGAACGGAGCGGCGCGAAGATCGTGCAGCGCCCCAAGCGCCATCGAGAAGGCAGCTATTCGTTCTATCTCGCCGATCCGGACGACAACACGATCCAGATCCTATACGAGCCTACGATCAGTACGCTGGAGTTCGTACCTCGCACCAAAGGCAAGGGGGGAGCAATGGAGAACCGAGGGCCGGCTTTACCGGGATCCCTGCAAGTCGGAAGAGCGCTGGACGTTCCCGCCATCGTTTTATTCGCGCTCATCAGTCTCACCGCCCTGATCGGTGTGCCGGCGTTCGGCTACGTGTACGGGTACACCTGGCTGGACTGGGCGATGTGCGGCGTCCTCTATGTGGTCAGCGGGTTGGGCATTACCGTCGGATATCATCGTCTGATCGCGCATGGCAGCTTTCGATGCCCCGATTGGGTCAAGGCGGCACTGCTCATTGCGGGCGGCTGGGCGCTAGAAAACACGGCCCTGAAATGGGCGGCTGATCACGCACGGCACCACGCGCGTGTGGACCAGGAGGAGGACCCCTACAACGCGACGAAGGGCTTCTGGTATAGCCACTGCGGCTGGGTGTTCGTAAAGGACCCGCATAGGACCGAGAAGTACGCGCCTTGGCTGCAGGGGGACCGTGTGGTGCTGTGGCAGCACCGCTGGTATACCCCGATCGTCCTGTCTGGGCTGGCCCTGCCTTTTGTGGTCGGTCTGCTTGCAGGCGGAGGACTGAGCGGTCTCGGTTGCTTCTTGTTGGCCGGCATCGGGCGGGTCTTTCTGGTACTGAACTCGACGTTCTGTATCAATTCGATCTGCCACCTGTGGGGCAGCCAGCCCTATAGTCAATCCGACACGAGCCGGGACAGTTGGTGGGTGTCGCTGATCACGCTGGGCGAAGGTTACCACAACTACCACCATGCCTTTCCCCGCGACTACCGGAACGGGCCCCTCTGGTACAACGTCGACCCATCGAAATGGCTGATCTACGGTTTGTCCATCATCGGACTGGCTAGAGGCCTGGTCAGAATTGAGCCTGGTCGAGGGGCTCTATGAACCCACGAGCGGCGCTGGAGCGGATACTGGCTGTTCTACCCCGACTCTTCACTGATGAGAGAACAACAGGGTTCCCCAGCGTCCGCTGGGATTGCGAAGGGAGGAATGCTATGGATCGATCGAGCCTTGCAGTGCTGATGTGTCTATTCGTCGGGTGTGCTCAGGTGCCCGAGGGGCAGAACCGGGCTGCGACTCCTGCTCCGGCTCCCGCCCCGGCCGCTGCCCCCACTCCGGCGCCGACTGCTCCGACTCCGGCGACTGCTGGCGCAAGCAGCCCCGGGGCTGAGCCGATGATGGTCTCAGGCACCGTCACGAAAATTGACAAGCTGATGGGACTGCTGGAGCTTCAGACGCCCAGCGGATGGACTCAATTTCTGATCACCGAGCCGGAGAGAAAGAAGGAGTTGGAGCGCGTTCGCGTGGGCGATGGGGTGGATGTGAAGGTAGAGGTCCGGGGGAGCGAGCGGAACGTCGTCGCGGTGCTCAGCAAGAAGCCTCCGGTGACGACCCAGGCAGAGACGAAATGAACGCGAGCAACCGGTGCAGGGGCAAGTATGAGCGTAGCCGGCCTTTCCGGCGATCGGCGCGCGGTGGGAGCGGACGCGTGACATCGCTCGATTGTGCGAGTGGCATTGCTTCGATACGATGAACACGAGCGTCTTTTTCACGGCTGCACTGGTGACTGTGGCGACGCTGCCGCTCGGAGGGAGCAGGGGCGCCGCTCAGACCGCGCCGCAGGAGGAGCCCGCAGCGGGGATCGTCCTGGTTCCCGGAGGGCCGTTTCTCATGGGCGGGGAGTTCGACGAAGAGCGGCCTCGGCATCGCGTCGTGCTAGATCCGTTCTGGATTGACCGCTACGAGGTGACGAACGCCGAGTACGCGGACTATCTCAAGGCGACCGGCGCGGCGGAGCCTCGGTACTGGAACAAGAGCGACCGTTTTCACAGCGGGGAGAAGTTCCCGCGCCACCCGGTCGTGGGCATCTCCTGGTTCGAAGCCAAGGCCTATTGCGAGTGGAGAGGCAAGCGGCTGCCGACGGAGGCGGAATGGGAAAAGGCCGCCCGCGGCGGGCGCGAAGGGTCGGCTTACCCCTGGGGCGACCAGCCGGATCGGACGCTGGCCAACTATGAAGGCCAGGGCACGTTGCCGGTCGGCAGCTTTGCGGCCAACGGCTACGGGCTGTACGACATGGCCGGCAATGTCTGGGAATGGGTCGCGGATTGGTTTGATTCGAGCTTTTACACCGGGAGCCCCGAGTTGAACCCGTCCGGGCCTGCCTCTGGCAAGGAAAAGGTGCTGCGCGGCGGATCCTACGTGGACGGAATCGGCCCGACCCGCGTGGCGCACCGGCACTGGTATCCTCCCAACGCGCAGTACAAGTGGCTTGGAGCAAGATGCGCGCGGAATGCTGCCGCGCCGTTATCCGTGACGCCGTAGCCAGTCATCGCGTTCAACGATGAATGGCGAATGTGTAACGTCCGAAGGAACGGAGGTGGAGCATGCGCGCATGCCTAATCGGCGTTCTTATCCTGATAAGCATCAGCTTTCTGATGAGCCCCGCTCCCCTGACGGCCGTCGGGCCAGGCGGAGGGACATTTGCGGGGGACGGCGGACCTGCGACCGAAGCGCGGCTCAACAACCCGCGCGGCGTGGTCGTGGATCGGGCCGGCAACGTGTACATCGCCGATTCGAGCAACGACCGAATCCGCCGGGTTGACAAGCAGAGCGGCGTTATCACGACGGTGGTGGGATCGGGCGAACGCGGCTTCGCGGGCGACGGGGCGCCGGCTCGCGTGGCCAATCTGTACTTCCCGCATGGTCTCGCTTTGGATGAGGCCGGGAATCTGTACATCGCCGACGCCGGCAATCACCGGGTCCGGAAGGTGGACGCCCAATCCGGCCTCATCTCCACCGTCGCCGGCACAGGGCGGATCGAGTTTCGCGGGGACGATGGCCCGGCCGCGGCGGCAGGGCTGTTCGCGCCTCGCGGTGTCGCGGTGGACGAGAAGGGAAACCTCTTTGTCTCCGACACTCAGCATAGTTGCATTCGGAAGGTGGATCGCGACGGGAAAATTACGACGGTCGCGGGCGCGGACCCGCGGCTCGTGGAGAAAGGCGCAGCGCCCAAGTATATCTGGCATCCGGTCGGCGTGGCGGTAGGGCCTGACGGGCTGATCTACTGGGCGGATGCAACTCTGAACCGAGTGAAGAAGGCGGATCCCGCGCGGATCGATCCCAAGACCAGGAGCGGCTGGATCACGATCGTCGCAGGCAGTGAAGAGATGGGATTCAGTGGCGACGGTGGCCCGGCGCGTGACGCCGAGATGGAGGCGCCAGCGGCGTTAGCGTTCGACCGCAAGGGAAATCTCTATATCGCCGACCATAACAATCTCCGCATCCGGCGCGTGGATGTGAAGACCGGCGTGATCACGACGATCGCGGGGAACGGGACGCGCGGACTCTCTGGGGACGGTGGACCGGCACTCGAGGCCAGTCTGAACGCGCCGGCCGGACTGGCCCTCGATGCCGAGGATAACTTATACATTGCCGACGCTGGAAACCACCGCATCCGCCGGATCGATGCGGCCACCGGGGTCATCACGACTGTGGCCGGGAGCGGCCCCATTGATGAAGGCCCGCCCAGGGGGCCGGTCGAGCAGTTCTTCCTGTAAGTCGGAGGGCGCGAAGCTAGGGGCGCGGGGCTAGAGGGAGTCCTAGGAGCCTGTCGCTTCAACCCTCGAGCCCATCGCCTCTCGCCTGCCGCTAGGAGGGCGGGCGTATGCGTCTGGCTCCCTACCTCTTCCAACGGCTGTTCGACCTCGGCGCTTCCCATGCCTTCGGGGTTCCCGGTGATCTCATCCTGCCGCTCTATGAGGCGTTGGACCAGAGCCCGATCCGTCCCATCCTGACGACTCACGAGCCGTCTGCCGGCTTTGCCGCCGATGCCTATGCCCGCTTGCAGGGCATCGGGCTAGCGGTGGGGACGTACGGGGCCGGCTCGCTCAACATGGTCAACCCCATCGCGCAGGCCTACGCCGAGAAGTCTCCTATGGTGATCCTCAGCGGCGCGTCCGACATTGCCGACCGCACTCCAGACTTGTTGATTCATCACAACGTGAAAACCTTTGAGACTCAGCGGCACATCTACGAACAGACCACCGTGGCGAGCGTTGCGCTGGGGGATCCGGAAACCGCCTGCCGCGACATCAACCGGGTGATCGAGGCCGTGCAGCACGAAAAGCGACCAGGCTATCTGGAAATCCCGCGCGACCTGGTGGGGGGTGAGATCACGGAGACGGCGGCCCGGACGCCTTTCACTCCGGAGCGAGACGCCGGGGCGCTGGCGGAGGCGATGCAGGAGATCACGGCCCGCGTCAATCGGAGCAAGACCCCCGTGATCCTGGCCGGGATCGCGATCATGCGGCTGGGGCTCCGGGATCAACTGATCAACCTCGCCGAGCGCTACAACCTGCCGGTGGCCACGCCGTTCATGGGGAAGGCGGTGTTCCCGGAGCATCATTCGAACTTCATCGGGACCTACATGGGCGCGGCGGGGCATCCGTATTCGCGCCGGATGGTCGAGGGCTCGGACTGCCTGCTGATGCTGGGGGCCTGGCTCACCGACACCGAGACCGGCCTGTTCACGAGTGAGATCCCGCGCAGCACGCTGGTCCAGGTGTTGGCCAACGAGGTCACCATCAGTCATGATCGGTATGAGCATGTCGGGCTTGAGGAAGTCATGGAGGCGTTGCAGGAGAGTCCGGAGATCAAGGGGCGGGAGTTCCGGAACGAGTATGTGCCCGAGCAGGCCGAACCACAGGGCCGATCCCTCACCGCCACGGTCTTTGGGGAGTTGAGTCGCTTGGACGATCGGCGCTACGTCTTCACCACCGACGCGGGGGACTGTCTGTTCGGCTCCGTCGTGTTGAACGCGGAGCTCATCCTCAACCCCGGGTATTATGCCAGCATGGGGTTTGGTGTGCCGGCGGCGCTGGGCGCCGCGCTGGCTTTCCAGGACCGTCGGCCGGTGGCGCTGGTGGGGGATGGCGGCTTTCAGATGACCGGGATGGAGATTGGTACCCTGGTCCGGTACAGTGTGGATGCGGTGGTGATCGTGCTGAACAACGGCGGCTATCGCAGCCTTGAGGCGCTCGGGGCAGCCCAGCAGTTCTGCGACATCCCTGCGTGAGACTATGTGCGGATCGCCGAAGCCTTGGGCGCGGCGGGCACGCGCGTGCGAACCACGCAGGAGCTCAGGACCGCTTTGCAGACAGCGTGCGGAACCACGGGCGTGCAGTTGATCGAAGTCGGGCTTGATCGCGAGGACATGTCGCCCACCCTCCGACGCCTCAGCCGCAAGATCCGATTGTAACCGTCCGGACCCGCCGTCAGGTGGCCTCGGCAACGGGGAGAGACGCGCGAAACGGTTCCCCGCTTCCCGCTTGACCGCGGGTTGCGCCTTCCCTAGCATAGGGATCCGCGGTGACCCGTCAGCTTCTTGTTGGGCGCGATTACCGGAGCGCCACCTGCCTCCGAGGAGGCCCACCAATGGTAGGCACAGCAGAAGTTCCAATCCGCGAATGTCAGGCCTGCGCGGTTCGGTCGAACAGTCTGGTGTGCCATGCCGCGGAAAAGGATCCGCTGACCTTCCAGCGACTCGTGCACCGTTTTCTCTATCGGCCACATCAGGTTGTCTTTTACGAGGGGCATCCTTGTCTCGGCGTGTATGTCTTGTGCTCCGGCAAGGTGAAGCTCACGGTGTCCTCATCGAGCGGACATCGACGAATCGTGAGTATTGCTGGCCCCGGGAGCCTGATCGAACGAGCCGGTTTCTGCGAGGGGGTGCTCCATGATGTGACCTGCGAGGCACTGGAAACCTCGCAAGTGTGTCTGATCAGCCGCGAGGGGTATCTCGGGCTGTTGGGAAAGGATCCTGAACTCGCGATCGAGTTGCTTCAACTGGTCAGCCGCGAAACGGCCCCGTCTCAACACATCGGCAATCGCTTTCCGTACCGCAAAACGGCCGGGCGCTTCGCCGCGCTCCTCCTCGACCTGGCAAGACGATTTGGCCATCGGGAACCGGAAGGGGTTGCGCTTGAGATCCGGCTCAGCCGGGAGGAATTGGCAGAACTGGTTGGGGCGGCGCCCGAGACGGTGATCCGACTGCTCAGCCGGTTCAAGCGGGAACGGCTGGTGGCCACGAACGGGAGCAAAATCACGCTGCGGAAACCCGAGCGCCTCAATAAGCTTGCCGGCTCCCTGCAGTAGGCTCGCCCTGACCATTGTCATCTGCCTGGGTGACCGTTGTCATAGCTTCTCCTTGCCTCTTTTCCCAGAATGACGCAAATGACGCGGTCGGTTTTTGATCATTCTCACCTATAGCAGCTATGGTCCCCGTCAAGCTCATCATGACTCCGCTCGAAAAGCTCCGGACAATTGACCGGGACGAGTCTATTCGACGGTCAGCCAAATTGATGCGGGACCACCGGATCGGCAGCCTGCTGGTGACGCATGGCGAGACGGTGGTGGGGATCGTGACTGATACGGACCTCGCGCGCCGGGTAATGGCGGACGCAGTGGATCCCGACCATACGGCGGTGGAACGGATCATGTCGGCGCCGGTCCTTCAGGTCACAGCGGAGGCCACGCTTTTGGAGGCCAACGACCTCATGGCGCGCGAGGGCGTGCGACATCTCGGAGTCCAGAGAGATGGAAAGCTGATCGGCCTGATCTCGGTCAGGGATCTGGTGAACTTTCTGACCAAGTACCCGCGGAGTTAAGAGCGAGCAGAGAATCGCGCGCAGCATGAAGCTAGCCAGTCTGGGCTGTTGGCTGCCAGCTCTGAGCTACGCGCTCCAGGACTGTATGAAGATCTCCCTCGACGCGATCGGGCACGACACCGCGTTTCTCGAGCAAATTGAACGGGAAAGCGGAGAGGATTTATCCCGCTGTTACCAGTGTGGCAACTGTTCGGGCTCGTGCCCGGTCTCGTTTGCGATGGATGTTCCGGTGTCACAGGTAATCCGTTTCGTGCAACTAGGCCAGGAGCAGGCCGTGCTGCAGGCCAATTCCATGTGGCTGTGCGTGTCCTGTCTCCAATGCCAGGCCAGATGTCCGAAATGTCTCGATCCCTCGAAAGTGATGGAAGCCCTTCGGCGGTTCAGCCTCCGTCGTGGGCGTCTGCCGGTGACCCTGCCACAGGTCCCCGGTGAATTCATTGAGCGATCCCCGCAGCAGGCGGTTGTCGCCGGGTTCCGGAAACTCACGGCGTGACCGAACAACGTGAAGCGTCTCTCGTGAAGCGTCGCTCGCGGGCGACGTGGTACGAGTGCGAGAGACGAGAAACGAACGACGATCGTCGAATGGCGACTCTCCCGTACTATCCCGGTTGCACGCTCAATACCGTGGCCAAATCCTTTGATGTGTCGGCGCGACAGTCGCTCCGGCTGCTTGGGATCGAACTGACCGAATTGGCCCAATGGAATTGCTGCGGCGCCTCCTTTCCCCTGACGCCGAACAATGTGATCGGGCTCACTGGTCCCACGAACGTGCTCGTCCAATCGCAGAAGGCCGGCGGCACGGTCTCCACGCTTTGCTCGTTCTGCTACAACACCCTCAAGCGGACGAACCTCGTGCTGAAGACGGAGGCGGATCGGCGCGCAGTGCTCCATGACTTCCTCGGAGTAGCCTACGACGGGTCCGTGCAGGTGCTTCATCTGCTGGAAGTCATCCGGGATCTGATCGGCTTCGCGGAACTCAAACGGCGGGCCACGCGGGATCTGAAGAAGCTGAAGGTCGCCGCCTACTATGGATGTACGCTGCTGCGGCCGAAGTCCGTGGCAATCGAGGGCACCGACTCGCCTCGGATCTTTGAGGACTTTCTGGAAGCCATCGGCTGCACGGCTGTCGAGTTCCCCAATAGAGGGGAATGCTGCGGGTCGCATCTGGCGATGTCGAACGAGGACATCGTCGTCCGCCTGTCGGGTGCGGTGTTGGCCTCGGCCCACGCGTTCGGCGCGGAGTTGATCACGACTACTTGTCCGCTCTGCTTCTTTAACCTGGAACGCAGCCAGAAACATCGGGGGACTGTCCGGGGACCCGTTGGTCTTCCGGGTACCCGTTGCATCCCCAAGAGCAACGGGTGCCCAGCGGGTGATCGGGGCTGTCCCCCTTCCGGCGCCACGCTGCCGATCCTGTACTTCACCCAGTTGCTTGGGCTGGCGCTCGGCGTGCCCGAGACCGAGCTCGGCCTGCATGACAACCTGATTGATCCGCGGCCGGTGCTTCGGGCGAAAAGGATTTTGCGCGAACAGCTAGTAGCGAGCAGCTAGCAGCTATTAGCTATTCGCTGACAGCTTACAGCTCTATGAGCAAGGTCGGCGTCTTTGTCTGTCAGTGCGGGAACAACATCGCAGCCACCGTGGACACGGCAAAAGTGGCCGAGGAGGTGGCCAAGCTTCCGGGCGTCGTCCATACCGAGAATTGCCGGTTTCTCTGCTCCTCACCCGGCCAGCAACTGGTCCAGGAAATCATCAAGACCAACGGGCTGGATAAGGTCGTCATTGCGGCCTGTTCCCCGCACATGCACGAGAAGACCTTTCGCAAGGCCAGCGAAGCGGCCGGCCTGAACCCCTACCAGTGCGAAATCGCCAATATCCGGGAGCACTGCTCCTGGGTTCATGAAGACCCGACGAAGAGCGTCGGTACCGGGAAGTCCATTGACATCACTCGGATGACGGTGGCGCGCGTCCTCCGGAACAGTCCGCTGGACAAGATCAAGGTGCCCGTGACCAAGAAGGCCCTGGTCATCGGGGGCGGGGTGGCCGGGATCCAGGCAGCCCTGGATATCGCCGAGGCTGGCCACGAGGTGATTCTGGTCGAAAAAGAGCCGTCGATCGGTGGCCAGATGGCAAAGCTCTCCGAGACCTTCCCCACAATGGACTGCTCGCAGTGCATCCTGACGCCGAAGATGGTGGAGGCGGCCCATCATCCGAAGATCCGCCTCTACACCTATGCCGAAGTGGAGTCGGTCGAGGGCTATATCGGGAATTTCACGGCCAAGATCCGCAAGAAGGCGAAGTCGGTGATCGAGGAGCTTTGCACGGAGTGCGGAGAGTGTACGGCCAAGTGCCCGTTCTACGCGTCCAACGAGTTCGACTCGGGGATGGGCAAGCGCAAGCTCATCTACATCCCGTTTCCGCAGGCAGTCCCCGCGATCCCAGTGCTGGATCGCGCCCATTGTCCCAAGTACGTCAAGGACAAGAAAAAATGCGGCGTCTGTGCGAAGGTCTGCGGCCCGAACTGCATTGACTTCGACCAGGAGGACTCTTTCGTTACCGAGCGGGTCGGCGCCATTGTTGTGGCGACCGGCTATGAGGTGATGGGCGTCGAGCGGTTTCCGGAATTCGGGGGTGGCCGCTACAAGGACCTGATCACCGGGTTGGATTTTGAGCGCCTGGCCAGCGCCTCCGGTCCCACAGGGGGCGAGATCAAACGGCCGTCCGACGGGAAAGTGCCGCATAGTGTCGTGTTCATCGAATGCTCCGGCTCGCGGGATGAGAGCAAGGGGGTCTCGTATTGCTCCAACATCTGCTGCATGTACACCGCGAAGCACGCGATGCTCTACCGGCACAAGGTGCATGCAGGACGGGCCTACGTCTTTTACATGGACATCCGGTGCGGCGGAAAGCGCTATGAGGAATTCCACCGTCGGGCCGTGGAGCAGGACGGGGCGACCTATCTGCGGGGCCGCGTCTCGCGGGTCTATGAGCGCAACCGGCGGCTCGTGGTTCAGGGCGCGGACACGCTGAGCGGGAGCCAGGTTGAGCTAGAGGCGGACCTGGTCGTGCTGGCCACGGCTGTCCTGCCCAGGGTGGGTGCGAAGGACCTCGCGAAGCGGCTGGGGATCAGCTATGACGGCTATGGGTTTTACAGCGAATACCATCCCAAGCTACGCCCGGTCGAAACCGCGACTGCCGGCATCTACCTGGCCGGGGCCTGCATCGGTCCGGTGGATATTCCGACTTCGGTCGCGCAGGGCTCGGCTACGGCCAGCAAGGTCCTCGCCCTCTTCTCGGGCGATGAGCTGACCAGGGAGCCTGTGGTGGCCGAGGTCAACACCACCACCTGTAATGCCTGCTGGGATTGCGAGACCGCGTGTCCCTATCGGGCCATCCAGCGCGACGCGATCAAAGACCGGTCCGGCAAGGTGATCCGGTACGTGGCCAAGGTGAACGAGGGAGTCTGCGTGGGGTGCGGCGTCTGCGTGGCGGCGTGTCATTCCAAGACGATTGACCTGCGCGGCTATACCGACGCGCAGATCTATGCGGCGATCTGCGCCGTATGAAAAGCGAGCGAGCAGCGAAAAGCGAACAGCGAATGGCTCGGAGCTACTCGCTATTCGCTACCAGCTATTAGCTGTTAGCTATGAGCAACTTTGAACCGAAGATCGTCGGGTTTGTCTGCAACTGGTGCACCTATGCAGGGGCGGATCTCGCTGGGGTCGCCCGGACCCAGTACCGGCCCAACGTGCGCGTTGTGCGGGTCCCCTGCACGGGACGGGTGGACCCGCTGTTCATCATCAAGGCGTTCGAGAACGGGGCGGACGGGGTTCTTGTCTCCGGCTGCCATCCCGGCGACTGCCATTACATTGCGGGCAACCTGCACGCCAAGCGGCGCTGGATGTTTTTCAAGGAATTGACAGATTTTGTCGGGATCGAGCCGGAGCGGATCCATTACGCCTGGGTGTCTGCCTCCGAGGCAAACAAGTGGGCCAAGCTGGTGGACGAGATCACAGAAACCATCCGCGCCCGTGGGCCTTTTTCAAAGTATCGCTCGTTGAAGGACCCCTCATCGAACGGAGCCCATGACACGCTGATCTGGAACGAGGCCTGGCAGCCCGGCATCCCCGAAGAGGCGCCGCTACCGGAGGAGGCTCCTCTCGTGCCGGCCCTGCGCGAGAAAGCTCGCGAGCTGCTGGAGAGCGGAGACGTGCAGGTGGTGATCGGGTACGGCTGGGCGAAGCGCCAGCGGCGGGTCGTGCCGGTGTTCATCACGAGGCCCGAGGACGTCTCCCGCCTGCTGTTCAACCCGCTCTGCGTGAACAACCTGGCGGTCTATCTTCCCCGGAAGCAGCAGGACGTGGCCAAGCTGGGCAGGCCCGCAATCGTTGCCAAGGGCTGCGATGTCAAGACCATCGTGGTCCTGCTCCAGGAGGAACAGATTGCGCGCAACGGGGTCGTCATTCTTGGCGTGCCGTGCGCCGGCGTGATCTACCGGCAAGAGTTGTGGCAGGGAAAGCTTGCGCCCGACCTGCTGGCCCCCAAGTGCCTGCGCTGCGATGTGCAGACCCCGCACCTGGCTGACCATGTCGTCGGCGACCTGCCGGCGCCGGTTCCGGAACCACACAGTCCTTCGGAAGTGCAGCGTCAGATTGAGGCCCTGGACCAGAGGACTCCCGATGAGCGCTGGAATTTCTGGCGGGAGCACTTCGAACGCTGCATCAAATGTTATGCCTGCAGCCAGGTTTGTCCCTTGTGCTACTGCGATCGGTGCATCACCGAAAAGAACAATCCGCAGTGGGTCGAGACCAGCGCGCATTTGCAAGGGAACCTGTCCTGGAATCTGGTCCGGGCCATCCATCTAGCTGGTCGGTGTACCTTTTGCGGTGAATGTGATCGCGTCTGCCCGGTGAATATCCCGCTGAACCTGATCAACCGCAAGTTGGGCATGGTGTCGGAAGAGTCGTTCGGGTACCGCTCGGGTTACGATGAAAAGGCTCATCCCCCGATGGTGGTCTATGACCCGGGCGACAAAGAGAACTTTATCCGGTAGGGGACAGCCATGATGCTGCTCACCCGCCATAACCTTGACCAGTGGGTGGAGGCGCTACTGGGCGCGGGTCTTCGCGTAGTGGGGACGACCATGCAGGCCGGGCAGCCGGTCTATGCGGCCGTCACGAGGCCCTCGGCGCTTGATTTCAGCCAGGTGATCCCCCGCAACTCGCTCAAGGATTTCGTGTTTCCCCAGACCGAACCGGTCATGCTCTACAGCATTCGGAAGGCCGGGATCGAAGTGAAGGACGTGAAAGCGGACGGTCCACGTGTTCCCGACACGGTGGTCTTAGGCGCGCGTCCCTGCGATGCCGCCGGCATGGCCGCGCTGCAGTCGGTGTTCACGTGGCAGGGCGAGGACGATCCGCTGTTCCTGGAACGGCGTGAGCGGACCACGGTCGTGACGCTGGCGTGCGTGCGCGGAGATCGGAGCTGCTTCTGCACGAGCGTGGGACTGTCGCCGGACGCTTCGGTGGGAAGCGATGTGCTGCTGCGAGAGACGGTCGGCGGCAACTTCGCTGTCGAGGCGGTTACCGACAAGGGCTCACGCCTCCTGGCCTGTTGGCCCCAGTGCTTTGAGCAGGGCGCGGAGCCGCTCCGACCGCTCGATCCACCCCCAGTGATCGAGCGCTCGGATGTGGAGAAGATCCTGGCGTGGTTGTCCGACCCGTCTCATTACAACCACGACGTGTGGAGCGTACATGCCGCCACGTGCTTGGGCTGCGGGGCCTGCACGTACGTCTGCCCGACCTGTCACTGTTTTGATCTGACCGACGAAGGGAGCGCCTACGAGGGCGAGCGGCGGAAGAACTGGGATGCGTGCCAGTTCGACCATTTCACGGCTCACGCAGGAGGCCACAACCCGAGGCCACTCCAGTCGCAGCGCTGGCGAAACCGGTTCATGTGCAAGTTCCATTTTTACCCGACGAAGTTCTCAGCCAAAGGCTGCGTGGGCTGCGGGCGGTGCATCAGGGTCTGCTATGTAGGGCTGGACATCGCGGAGATGATGGAGAAAGTCACCGGGTTGGCCGAAGCCAACCCGAGCCGTCAGCCGTCAGGTCTCAGCAGGGAGGACCCCTCCCCCTTGAAGGGGGAGGGGAGGGCGGGGGTGAGCTGAAAACTGAACTGCGATGCGCAATCTCTATCTGCCTCAACTGATGACGATCAAGACGACGGTCCAGGAAACTCCGGACACCTGGACCTTCGAGTTGGAATTTCAGGAAGCAGCCCTGCGCGAATCGTTTGGGTTCCAGCCTGGCCAGTTCGCGCTGCTCTCCGCCTTCGGCGCAGGCGAAAGCACCTTGACGCTGGCCTCCTCGTCGTTGCGGCGAGGCTCGCTGGATGTGACATTTCGCAAGATCGGGCGCGTCACCAGCGCGCTCGCGTCGTTGAACGCCGGCGACACGGTTGGGTTTCGGGGCCCGTACGGTAACCGGTTCCCCATGGAGCGCTTCAAGGGGAAGAACCTGCTGTTCATTGCCGGAGGCATCGGGCTCCCGGCCATCACGTCGGTCTTGTACGACAGTCTCGAGACGCGAGCCGACTACGGAACCATCACGATCCTTTACGGTGCGCGGAGCAGTAAGGACCTCGTCTATAAGCGCCAGATTGCGGAGTGGGAACGCCGGTCGGACGTGAACATGGTCAAGACGGTGGATCCCTGGGGGGTGACCGAAGGCTGGGACGGGATGGTGGGGCTTGTGCCGGTGGTCCTGGAAATGATCAACCCCTCGCCCGACAACGCCGTGGTGATCATGTGCGGCCCCCCGATCATGATCAAGTTCGTCCTTGAGACCCTGCAGAAACTCGGCTTCGGCACCGAGCAGATCTACCTCACGCTGGAGAACAAAATGAAATGCGGGCTGGGGAAATGCGGGCGGTGCAACATCGGGGACCTGTACATCTGCAAGGAAGGCCCCGTCTATACCGCCGCCGAGACGCGGAGGATGTATCCGGATTTCTAATCGTCATGGGTGATCCGTGATACATGATCGGTCACCGATGACCGAAACTCCTCACGCATTACGCTTCACGGAACACGTTTCACACGAGGGGAGTTCGTATGAGCGACGGGAACGGGGCCAGCAGAAGCCAGCAGGGAACCACGCCAACCGAGCGCATGATCCCGATCCAGATCATGGGCCGACTCTACGAGGTTCCGGACACGCTCACGATCATGAAGGCCGTCGAATATGCCGGTTACCAATACATCAGGGGCTGCGGGTGCCGCGGCGGCATCTGCGGATCCTGCGGCACCTTTTATCGGTTGCCCGGTGACTATCAATTGCTCAGCGGACTGGCCTGTCAGACCGTGGTGCAAGCCGGCATGATGATCATGCAGTTGCCTTACGTGCCAGCTCATCGCCCGACTTACGACGTGGAGGCCTTTAACGGCAACGGGGCACTGGGTGCTTCGGGGGCGCTCCACGAAGCCGTCCGGCGCCTGTTCCCGGAAGTCTTTCGTTGTGTCGGGTGCGCCACCTGCTCTCGGACCTGCCCCATGGGCATTGACGTCATGGACTATGTCGCGCTGATTGCGCGGGGAGACCTTGCCAAAGCTGCCGAGGTATCCTTCCCCTGCATTATGTGCGGGCTTTGCGCTATCCGATGCCCGGCTCAAATCTCGCAACACACTGCCGCGATGTATGTCCGGCGCCTCGCGGGGCGGTACCTGACGGTGAAGGCAGGGCATCTGGCCCAGCGGGCGGCCGAGGTCCGGGGCGGACGATACGACGACAAACTGGCCGGGTTGAAGGCCATGAGCCGGGATGAGCTTACGCACCTGTATGCGAACCGTGAGCGGGAGCCTGATCTGAGCGAACCGGGGGAGTGGAAGCCGAAGGACACGGCGTGGCTATAGCCCGGCAAGGAAAAAGCAGGAGGCGGCATGCAGCGGCAAACAAAGCCCGTGATGGTCGTGAGTCTCCTGGTGCTCGTCCTGCTTGGGACGCCGGCCGCCATGGGGATGATGTGCGAGGCGCTCTACGACGAAGCCCAGCGTGCCTACTAAGCCGGGGATTACGACGCAGCGGCCAGAAAAGCAGTCGAAGCCCTAGAAATTGAGCCGAGCTATCGGGACGCGGTGCCGTTCCTCCACGAGGTGCTGCCGAAGGCGTATGACCGGCATCTGCAGAAGCTCGCGGAGCATGAACGGGCCAACGACAGCGAACAGGCCAGGGCGGAGTACACGGCGATTGTTGAGCTGGTGAATCTGGTGAAGGACTTCCCTCACCGCTTCCCTGTTCCGGATCTCCAGCACCCACGTGATCGCGCCGCCAATTAGGCGGCGCGGGCCTCGTGAGAGGCCGGCACACGAGACAAACCAGCGAGGGCGAGCACAGCATGAGTTATCCACCAGAATTGAAAGCGCTGATCCGACTCGTTGAAAAGACCCGCCCACAACGTGTGGCGCGGGCCAGGCGCGGGGAATCCTATCCGGCGTTGACCCTGGGAGCGCGCGAGGAGCGGCTGAAGCAATTTCACCCGGATTATCGTCCGGACGCCAAACGAGCCCTGGCGGTGGGGCCCAATCGCGGAGACCTCGTGCCGGTTGAACTGGCCGACCTCCTGGAATCTCATAGCCGGATGGATCCGGACGAGGTGCGCCTGGATCGGATCGATCTGGAAACCGATGTGCTCATCATCGGGGGCGGCGGCGCCGGCACTGCCGCTGCGCTCGAGGCGGCGCAGGCCGGCGCTACGGCGATCGTGGCCACCAAGCTTCGCCATGGCGACGCCAACACCGTGATGGCCGAGGGCGGCATCCAGGCCGCCACGGCCGAGACGGATTCGCCGTGCTATCACTACATCGACGCGATGGGCGGTGGACATTTCGCCAACCATCCTGACCTGGTCGAAGCGCTGGTGAAGGATGCGCCCGACGCCATTGAGTGGCTGGAGCGACTCGGCGTGCTGTTCGACAAATATCCTGACGGACGGTTAAGGGTTCGGCATGGTGGGGGCACGTCGCGCAAACGGCTGCATTCTTCTGGCGATATGACCGGGGCGGAGATCATGCGGGTGCTTCGTGACGAGGCGCGAAATCAGCCGGGCATCTGCGTGCTGGAGTTCACACCGGCGCTGGAACTCTTGCTCGACGAGCGCGGCCGGTGCGCGGGGGCCGTGTTGCTGAACCTTGAGACGAGGGAACTCTATGTCGCGCGGGCCAAGGCCGTGATCCTGTCCACCGGGGGACTCGGTCGCCTCCACATCCAGGGGTTTCCCTGCACGAATCATTATGGGGCCACCGCTGACGGCTTAGTGATGGCGTATCGGGCCGGGATCAAGACCTGCTTTCTTGATTCCACACAGTTCCACCCGACTGGCGCGGTGTTCCCCGAGCAGAATGCCGGGTTGCTCATCACCGAGAAAGTGCGGGGCCTTGGCGCGCAACTGCTCAATCGCGACGGCGAAGAGTTTCTCTTCGCGCTCGAGCCGCGCGATGTCGCGTCAGCCTGCATCATCCGGGAGTGCACGGAACGGGCAAATGGGATCGCGACGCCCGCAGGGCGCTCCGGGGTCTGGCTGGATTCGCCAATGATCGATCTGCTCCATGGCGTAGGAACGGTCAAACGAGAGCTCGGGGCCAAGTACCTTCAGTTCCAGCGGTTCGGCATCGACATCGGCCAGGAACCGATGCTGATTTATCCGACCCTGCACTATCAAAACGGAGGGCTCATGATCGGGGTGAACAGTGAGACGTCGATGCCCGGCCTTTTCGCGGCAGGCGAAGTATCGGGCGGAGTGCATGGCAGAAACCGCCTGATGGGCAATTCCCTCCTTGACGTGGTGGTCTTTGGACGCCGAGCAGGCCGGGCGGCGGCGTGCTTGGCGCGTGAGGCCGACACGCCAACGACCTTGTCCCTGGAGCACGTGCGCCGTTTCGAGCAGGAGCTGGCGCAGGCGGGCCGACCGGACGGCAGGTGCGGCCCCATGCTGTTGCCGAACTATGCGCCCGATCACATCCGAGCGCGACGGGTTGTCTTGCGGGAAGCGTGAGGTGAATTGACAGATTGATTGAACCAAATCACCACATCGTGCAATCAACACGTCTCGAAATCTTGGGTGAGCTCATGGCTTCCAGCGATCCGGTTTCCATCGAATTCATGGGGAAGACGTATCAGGTGTCGAACGACACCACGTTGCTGGGCGCGCTGCTGGAAACGGGGTGGGATTGCGTCCGAGGGCTTGGCTGTTTGGGTGGGTGCTGCGGGGCGTGCGCGACCCTGTACCGTCTGCCAGGCGAAGCGCATGTCCGGACCGGCCTGGCCTGCCGGATTCCTGTTCAGGATGGGATCTCCTTCTCCCTGGTGGGAGGGTTCCCATGCCCGAAGCCTCTCTACGATCTCTCCAGGATCGAGGATCCCAGGCAGGCTCTGTTCGACTTGTTCCCGGAAGTCACCGGATGCCGGAAGTGCGGCTCATGCGTCCAGGCATGCCCCCAGGGGATTGACGTGATGCGTGGCATGTGGTGCGCGGTGTTCGGCGACTTTGCGGCCGTAGCCGATCTGTTTCAAAGCTGTGTGCAGTGCGGGCTCTGTGCTCGAGTCTGCGGGGCCGCGCTCCGACCGTTTCTGGTTGCGGTCTATGCCAGACGAACCCAGGGGGCTTTGCTGACCGATCGGCCGTCCGCTCTGCTGGCGCGCGTCGGCCAGATCGAGGCGGGTGTATATGAGGGGGAGTGGGGCTCGGTGCTGCGCGGACTCCGTGCGGACAGCAACCAGCGCATGGCTGATAGCCGATAGCTCGGAATTCTGAGCGATTGGCTGTTTGCCCTCAGCTACCCACCGGTCACCCTTTTTCGACCAGGAACACGGTGAGGGCGGAATTCAAGCGGGTCCGGGGGTGGAGGCGCAGGTGCTCGGTCAGCAAGGGTTGCCTGGCAATGTCCTCCACCCCATGGCCCTGCAGGCAACGGAGCCTGTGTGACGCGAAGGTGCCTTGCAGGTCTCGCGGACCGACTATGAAGGCCAAGCCCCGGTCGGCCAGCGCGGACCTGACTGCGGCGACGATCTTGTCGGTCTCGCCCCGGTCTTGGTAGGCCGAAAACGGAATCCAGCAGTAGATCAGGTCATATTCATTCTCATAGGCTTGCACCCGGTACTTGTCGGCTGGAAGAAAACGCGTCTTCCTGACAGCCTCCAACCTTCCGGCCTGTGCTGCCTGGTCCCAGAGTACTTGCGCCTGCTTTTGGGCCCACTCGGATGATCGGTAGAGGATGGTGTGATCGCGGACAAAGTCGGAATCGACGCAGCCTGCCGCCACTGCGTCAAAACCATCAACCAGGGCGCGCTCAAGACGCTTCAGCCTTGCAGGGAGGGTGTCGAGCTGATTCAGGGAAGCGTAGAGCTGTTCGAGCACGAAGGGCTGAGTGGGTAACTCGCCGACCTTTGAGTCGTCATCAGGGTAGAGGAGCGCGAGCGCATGGACCCGGGCGGGGTCGAGCAGCGGGGGCTGGTTAGCGAAGAACGCGCGCCACCTAAAGGGGGACCTTGGTACGGAACGTCGCGGCGACTCCTGAATCACACCCCAGACCGGATTGACCGGAAGAGGGCGAACCTGTTCGCCATCTCTAAGCAGGAGCCGGTTGCCCACGACCGTGACCGTTCGCTCGCAGGAGGCAAATGGGCGCATGCCAGGGTTCACGTAGGGGACGCCCACCGGGTCATTGGCCACCGTCACCTTCTGAACCACCCCATTCTGGACGGTGACGCAGAGTTGCTGCTCCCGGTCGACAAACCGCCAGGGCGGGTCAGGCCTTGGCCACCAGGCGATCTGGTTGGCACGATTCCGGTCCATGAAGAGCACGTGCGGATCCTCATCGCCGGGTGTCTCCGGCCGGAAGAAAGCACAGAATAGCCCATAGGCTGGCTCGGCCGGATAGGTCGGAATCCCGCGATAGCGAAGCGGGATCGGCCCCGCACTCTGGCGTTGGTCATCACAGAGCCCCCAGATCAGGTCGAAGGCCGCGCCTCCCGTTCCCGGCAGGGTGGACTGATAAAGTTCCACCACGTTGAGCAGATCGATTCTCGGCCACGGGATCGCGCCCATGTAACTGACAAACCTCGGGTGGGCGAAGGTCCCGTCCTCCAGCAAATACAGGCCATCTTTCTTAAGGTGGATTGTGACGCGGCCTTGCTTCTCCCACTGGAAGCTCCGATCCGGGAAGAAGTACCGCACGTCCTCCAAGGGCGCGTTCCAGGCTTGCGCGGCCATCTGGCGCAGATCGTCAGGAGCGCACGTGCGATCGATCTCTGGGGGAAGGTCCAGGGTGGTCCAATGCGTGGTGGCCTCGGGCCATATCCCTGCCCAAAGGCCGGAATCCAGCCGGATGCGGGCGCGGGTCATGGTCGCCGCGCCGCTCCCGCCCTGAGCCCATTCACACTCGTGCAAGATGGTCCCCAAGGGGTCAGTCAACAGGACCCTCCGCCCGCTTTCGCCATAGAAGATCCTGTGACCGGTAGACCTGAGGACGAGCCGGGGACCGGACATGGGGCTGTGACCGCGCAAGTGGTAACTAGTCGCTCCCTCACTGTCGGTCGAGACCAGCTCCGCGGCATGGTGGCTCAGGTCTTCAAGGACCCGGGCGGTGGCCTGAAAGGCCAGCTCATCTGCCGGCAGCACTGAAAAAGGCGCCGTCGTCTTCATGATTCCTGAGCCTGTTCGCATTTACGAGCGCGAGAGAAAAGGACGGAGCACGAAGTAGCACAAAAGGACGGCGCGGGAGACTGACGAAGATCAAGTGATTGTTTGACCTTTGCTTCCTACCCAGCAGGAAGAGCTGGCTACGATGACCGACACCATCAGTGAAACCAGGTAGTTGGCAGGAGACGATGGCGCAGAGTTGGATGACACTACCGAATGAAGCGTATGTGGGCCTGTTCCCGTGGGCCTGGGTGGAGTTCGATAGCTCGGACCCCCCGGGCCCGTTTCCGTTTTTGGGCGGGGTGGATCCGGCGGTGGTGGCGAGCCTCTATCAGGTGCATCAGCACTTGTCGGGTGCCATCGACATTGCGATCAGCGACGTGTTTGCCGGCCGGGCTTCGGTGAAGGACCCAGCGCTCCAGCGACGGCTGGAGAACGCCTATGCCGAAGTGGTTCACTCGCGTCCCCATTTGCGCGAGCATATCCGCTGTGGGCGGAAGCCGGACGGGACCTTCTACTGGGAATTCCCGCTGGATCCCACAAAATCCGCCACAGTCCAGTACTCCAGGCTGCGCCTGTCTAACACCGTGACCCGGCGATCGGTCCCCTTGAGCCTGGATCGGCAACCGGCTCCGGCAGTCGGAAGGTTTCTTGGATGTTTGGATGGAACTCAGACGGCTGCCGAGATACGGGCGGAGATGCAAAGACTGGGAATGGCCTTCGGCGCCGGCCTTGAGAAATACCTCGGTCAATTGCTTGATCTCCTCATGGGGCAAGAGTGTCTGGCCGTTTGTGCGCGCTCATCAGTCCGCGAACAGTGGATCAAGGCGACGCAGGATCGCGATATGGTCCATCTCGGCCATGCCGCGTTGATGTACCGGCAGAAGAACAATTTCTTCTTTTGGGATCCCTGGCTGATCCCCTGGTTCGCAGAGGCTCCAGTGCCTTCGCTCTGGAGCTCTGTGCTTCCGAAACCATCGGCCATCTTTCTCACTCATGACCACGACGACCATGTAGATCCGCGGACACTGCTCGCCTTTCCCAAGGAGACCCCGGTGATTGTCCCAAGCCGAACCAACCGGCGTGCGCTCTTTTACGATTACAAGGCATTGCTCAGCGGGCTGGGATTCACGCGTGTCATTGAGCTCGCGCACTGGGAAACGTGGAAGTTTGACGGTGGCTGCGTCGTCTCAGTGCCGTTTTATGGTGAGTGCTCTTGTGAGTTGGGGATGCCGCGGAACATCTATTTGATTGCGGATCGCGGGCGCAATATCTTGATCCCCGTGGATAGCGGCCCAACCAACTCTGGAGACAACCCTGTGAAGGATGGCGTGATTGACCGGTTGGTCCGCGAGTATGGTCCAGTCGATACCGTGTTCGAGCAGCCTGGCCAGCTTCTGGAACTCCGGACGTTCGCAGCCTACGCCTGTCTCTCCCCTCCCGGACGCTGGCTGGAGGTGGGGGAAAACTGCTGCGTGACCAGTGAGTATTTAGCCCAGCTAGCCGCAAGCGCGAGGGCGCGACTATTCGTCACCTATGCCAATGGAGGAGCTGACTGGTTACCGGACCATCCGGTCTTCACATTCAGCGGAAGGAACCAGGCCCTTCGGGAGATGATCACCGCCCACTGGTGGCCGTTACAAGAACTGGAGGAGAAAATGGCGATGCTGGGGTGCCGCTGCCACCACAGCCGGGTATTTGATGTCTTTCGGGTGGGTGTCGGCGGCATTACGGAGCCCCTCCCCGGTGCGGCGCCACGACCGATGGAGATCTACCGGCTGGACCATGCCGATCCACCCTTTATCCAGCGCCCGGCCTCGCACACAGGATAGCGGCAGTCTCATGCGCCTCGCATCCTATCTCTTCCAGCGGCTTTATGACCTCGGCGCCTCCCACGCGTTCGGCATTCCGGGCGACACCATTCTTCCGCTCTATGACGCGCTGGGTGAGAGCCCGATCCGGCCGATCCTGACCACGCATGAGCCCTCGGCCGGTTTCGCCGCCGACGCCTATGCCCGCCTGAAAGGCATCGGACTGGCCGTGGCGACCTATGGGGCCGGCGCGCTCAACATGGTCAACGCGATCGCGCAGGCTTACGCCGAAAAATCGCCGGTGGTGGTCCTGAGCGGCGCGCCCGACATCACCGGCCGCCGGCCGGACCTGCTCGTCCACCACAAGGTGAAGACGTTCGAGACGCAGTTCCACATCTACGAGCAGATCACTGTTGCGAGCGCATCGCTCAGTGATCCGGCGGTCGCGTGCCGAGAGATTACTCGCGTGCTCGAAGCCGTGCGACATGAGAAGCGGCCGGGCTTCCTGGAAATTCCGCGGGACATGGTCTGGGTCGAGATCATCGAGCAGGTGGCGCACGTGCAGGGTCCGCCGGACCGTGATGCCAGCGCGCTTGCCGAGGTGATGCAAGAAATCGCCTTGCGTTTCAACCGGAGCCGGACCCCGGTGATTCTGGCCGGCATAGAGATCATGCGACTGGGGCTTCGGGATCAGCTCGTCCGGCTCGCGGAGCGCTACAACTTACCCGTGGCGACCTCGTTCATGGGCAAGGCGGTGTTCCCGGAGCATCACCCGAACTTCATCGGCACGTATATGGGGCGGGCTGGCCATCCCTATGCCCGCCGGATGGTCGAAGGTTCGGATTGCCTGCTGATGCTCGGTGCCTGGCTGACCGACACCGAGACGGGTCTGTTTACGAGCACTATTGCACGCCACACGCTCATCCAGGCGTTAGCGAACGAAGTGCTGGTGAGTCATCATCGGTACGAGCACGTTGGACTTTCTGAAGTCATGGCCGCCTTGCTGGCGAGTTCGGAGATCAAGCCCCGAGAATTCCGGAATGAGTATCGGCCGGAGTTCTCGAGCCCCGGCGTCGGATCGCTGCTTGCCGCTGTTTTCTCGGAACTGAGTCGGTTGGATGATCGACGATTCGTGTTCACGACAGATGCCGGGGACTGCCTGTTCGGCTCGGTCGACCTGAACGCGGAGTTCATCCTTAATCCCGGGTATTACGCCAGCATGGGGTTCGGAGTGCCGGCCGCGCTGGGTGCAGCGCTGGCTCTGCCGAACTGCCGGCCGGTGGCCCTGGTCGGAGACGGCGGTTTCCAGATGACTGGAATGGAGATCGGGACGCTGGTTCGTTACGGCATCGATGCGATCGTGATCGTGCTGAACAACGGGGGCTATCGCAGTCTTGACGCGCTCGGGGCAGCGCCGCTGATCTGCGACATCCCGTTCTGTGATTATGTGCGGCTCGCTGAGGCGTTCGGCGCCACCGCCGTGCGTGTGCGCACACCCGAGGAGTTCCGGACAGCCTTGCACCAGGCCTGCAACCGAGCGGGGACCTCCGTCATCGAAACGGTCCTTCCCCCGGGCGATGTCTCGCCGACGCTGCGAAGATTAGGAAGCAGGACTGAGGGCTGAGGGCCCAGGGAGAGACGGAAGAGGGAAAGTTGAAAGCGGAGGAAACTATTACCTGGCGTCGGCGACGGGGAGGAAGTTGAGGGGGATGCGGAACATGAAATCTGAGATATGCGTAAGGCGGATGTTGGTATACTCGGTCAGCCAGTCACCGTTCTTGAGCGCGAGCCGCAGCGGCAGCCGGATATCGGTCGCCAGCCACTGATAGTAGACTTGGGTCTTGCCTCCGCCGCTCTCCACGGTCACCCGATACACCGTGGTCGGATGCCCCTGGAGCATCTCCGACCCGATCTTCTCTCGTGCGATCTCGCCCTCAAGCTGCTCGCCGATCATCGGCGCATGCGTGTCGCTGTACGTGAGCGTCTTGAACTGCTTCAGTCGAGACATGAGAAGCCACGTCAGGCCCTTGTCCTTCCTGACGATCATGACGTTGACCGGGCCGCCGTCGTAGTGCTCCACACGCCACATGCCGTCGCGATAGTAGACGCTGGCTCTCCGGCTCTGTCCGTCAATCTGAGTAATCCGTTCGGCGACAAACTCCAAAGGCCACGCGATTCCCCCGCCCACGAGCCAGAGCGCTCCTGTAAGAACCCCCACGGTGAGCGCCCGCCTGATCATCGCCGTGCCCTCCTACATATCGTCCGACTACGCCCTCCCTCCCCGTAATTTTTTTATCTGTATGCAAAAAGTGTAGCACCTCCCCCTACTAATGGGTTGGACGTCAGGCGCCAGGGGAGTAGTTGAACATAACACGTGGAAAACACGAGAGAAACTTGTTAGCTACAAGATTTGTGAACCCTATACGCCCTCCATGATACAGTACCCGCTTCCTCTGAATCGGCACTTGGCCATGCGGACGAAATTGTCCCAAGCTCGCCCGGAGGTCATCCTTCTGGGGTGTCCGAGCTGGGGCGTGACGCGAACTCAGTGGAAAGGAGCGTGCAGGTCATGCGGCTTGAGAAAGCGGGTGAGACGGAGTTTCCGGTACACGAATTGATAAAGAAGCGCTGGAGCCCGCGGGCCTTCGCCGACCGGCCTGTGGAATCGCAGAAGATCGGCAGCCTCCTGGAAGCGGCGCGCTGGGCCGCCTCGTGTTTCAATGAGCAGCCGTGGCATTTCATCATCGCGACTCGCGAGAACCCCGCCGAGTACGAGCGTCTCCTGAACTGCCTGGTCGAGAGCAATCGCGCTTGGGCGAAGCGCGCGCCGGTGCTGCTGCTTTCAGTGGCGAGGCTGACCTTCCCGGAGGGCGGCAAGCCGAATCGGCATGCCTATCATGACGTGGGACTGGCCGTCAGCCAACTCGTTCTGCAGGCGACAGCGATGGGCCTCGTGGTGCATCAGATGGCGGGCTTCTCCCTGGAAAAGGCCAGGGAGACGTATCGAATTCCGGACGGCTACGACCCGATCGCCGCGATTGCCATCGGTTACCAGGGGGATCCGGCGATTTTGTCGGACCGGTTGCGCGAGCGCGAGTTAGGCAATCGGAGCCGCATGGCGCTGGAGACGTTCGCATTCGCCGGAGAGTGGGGCCGGCCGTGGGCGGGATGACCGTCGCGAGCGACCTCTTTTTCCAGCCTGCTGGTCAGACCGGTAGGGCTGTGATAGCATGTGAGCTCTGTTTCCACAGTGGACTGGAACTGATCGCCTTCCGGGGACCTCTTCCAGCCTACTACGCATACACCTCACACACGGAGGATCAGGCCCATGAAGTTCCTTCGGTTCGCTGCGTGGCTGTTGTGTGTCTTCGCTCTTCCGGTCTCGCTTGGCGCAGCGTGCGCACACGCCGAATCCAAGAAAGGAGCCCCCAAAATGACGGTTGCCGCGGGCAAACATGTTTCGCTGGAGTACACGCTTAGGCTGAGCGAAAAGGACGTCCTCGAGTCGAATGTCGGACGGGAGCCGCTCACGTACACCCAAGGGCAGGGCCAGATCATTCCCGGACTGGAGAAAGCGCTGGAAGGCATGGCGGTCGGCGAGAGCAAGCACGTCACGGTCCAGCCTGCCGACGCGTATGGCCAGGTGAATCCGGAGGCCATGCGGGAGGTGAAGAAAGAGCTGATCCCGCCCGATGCGCAGAAGGTCGGCGCGCAGCTCCAGGCGAAGGGGCAGGACGGGCGCATGCGCTATCCGCGCGTGACGGAGGTGAAGCAGAACACCGTCGTCCTGGATTTCAATCATCCGCTCGCGGGCAAGATCCTGCACTTTGACGTGAAGGTGCTCGACATCAAGGCTGGCGAAGCGCAGAAGGAGAAATAGGCGACACACCCGAGAGACACCCGGGCCCCGACGCAGGTGCTTCCTCACCCTACACGAATCCGCGCGTCTACGGTGCGGCAGCCTTGCCCGGGCGGCAGGGCGAAGACGGGATTCAGGTCCAGCGCCGTGATCTCCGGGATGTCCTCGACCAGCCGCGACACGCGCAGCAGCACGTCTTCGATCGCCGCGATGTCGGCGGGCGCGTGCCCGCGGTAGCCCTCGAGCAGCGGGTATCCCTTGATCTCCCTGACCATCGCAGCGGCGTCCGTGTCGGTGAGGGGTGTGACACGGAAGCGCACGTCCCGCAGTATCTCCACGTGAATCCCGCCCAGCCCGAAGGCGACCAGCGGCCCGAAGAGCGGGTCGTGCGTGACGCCGACCATCACTTCAACGCCGCCCTCGAGCATGGGCTGGACGACCACGCCATCCAGCGCGTCGAGTTGCTCCATCTCCTGCAACCGCTCCCGAATCTCGGCAAACGCCCGGCGAACGGCCGCGTCATCGCTCAGATTCAGGCGTACGCCGCCCACCTCCGTCTTGTGTACGATCCGGCGCGAGGCCAGCTTCACGGCGACGGGGTAGCCGATCGTACGTGCCATGGAGACCGCTTCGTCCGCTGTTGTGGCCACGCCGCCCGGCGGGAGTCGCAATCCCGCTGCGGTGAGCACCGCCCGCACTTCATCGGCCGAGAGCCAGCCGGCGCCCCGCGTCCGGAGCGCGGCCTCGCACGTCATCCGTGCGAGGGCGAGATCCGCGTCGGGCATGTCCGGGATCATCCCGAGGGGCTGAGCTCGCCACTCCGCGTACGCAGCGGCGCGACCCAGCACATGGGCCGGCCGTTCGGGTGAGGGATAGGCCGGAATCCGTTCCTGACCGACCAGCACCGGGGCCTTCAGCCCTTCTTCAGCCATCCAGCAAAGCAACAGCGGTTTGTCCTTGACCCCGGCGGCGCGACCGTTGGCAATACCCTCCCGAATTGCCGCCCCGATCCTCTCCGCGTTGGTGACATCTACGGGAATGTAGATGACGATCAGTGCGTCTATCTCATCCGCGACCAGCACCGTTTCGATCGCTCTCCGGTAATGCTCCGGACCGGCCGATGCGATGAGATCCACCGGATTGGTGCGGCTGGCGGTCGGCGGCAGGAATGCGCCGAGCTGGTCCTTCGTTTGTGTCGACAACTCGGAGACCAGCAGGCCCGCCGCCTCGCATTCGTCGGCGCATAAGATCGCCGGACCGCCGGCGTTCGAGATGATGGCGACCCGGCGCCCGCGCGGGAGCGGCTGGGATCCCAACAGGCTCGCGAGCGCGAACATCTCATCCAGCGTGTCGGCCCGGATCACGCCGGTCTGGCGGAACAGCGCATCCACGACGACGTCGCTAGCGGCGAGCGCCGCCGTATGTGAGCCGGCGGCCCGCGAGCCCGCAACCGTGCGCCCGCCTTTGACGGCGACGATCGGCTTGCGCCGCGCCACGCGGCGCGCGATCCGCGCAAACCGCCGTGGATTGCCGAACGACTCCAGGTAGAGGAGGATCACGTCCGTGCCCGGGTCTTCTTCCCAGTACTGCAGAAGGTCGTTGCCCGACACATCCGCCTTGTTGCCGACGCTGATGAAGGTCGAGAGGCCCAGGTGAAGCTGCCGCGCGGAGCGCAGGATGGCGAGGCCCAGGGCGCCGCTCTGCGAGAGCATGGCCACCCGGCCGTGCGGAGGAAAGTCCGGGGCGAACGAGGCGTTGAGGCGAATGGCCGGATCGGTATTGAGGAGTCCCATGCAATTCGGCCCGACCAGGCGCATGCCGTAGGCGCGGACCTTCTCGACCAGCCGCTCCTGCAACGCGCGGCCCTCTGCGCCGACTTCCGCAAAACCGGCCGTGATCACAAGCAACGCTCGCACACCGACGGTGGCGCATTCATCCACCACGGATAGCACGGCCTCGCGTGGCACCGCGATAATGGCGAGATCCACCGGTGCGGGGAGCGCCTTGACGGACGGATAGGCGCGGACGTCGCAGATCACCGAAGCCTTCGGATTGACGGGATATACAGACCCCACAAACCGGTGCACGACAAGGGCCTCGACGATCCGATAGCCGATGCTGGCAGGGTCCCGCGAGGCGCCGACGACGGCCACCGCCCGCGGATGGAAGAAGGGGTGTAACGACGCGGCGGTGGCCACTCGATCGCGCACTTCGGAACGGGCAACGCTGGTTTCCGTCGGCAGAACCGAAAGCTCGACCTGCATGTCGCCGCCCTCCAGGATCTCCTTCACCTCGAAGCCGGATTCGCGAAGCACTTCCCGCATCGCCCGGTTGTCGGCGTGGGTGGTCGCCCAGAGCCGCACAAACCCGTGACGGATCGCGAGCAGCGCCAGTCGCTCCAGCAGCAGGGTGCCGAGCCCCTTCCGGTGAAAGGCGTCATCCACGGCCATTGCGACCTCAGCGGTCCGCTCATCCTTGGCGACGTAGCTGCCGGCCGCGATGATTCGTAACTTCCCCTCCCAGACGCGGGTGACGATCAGGGTCAGCTTCGATCGAGGGTCGGAGGAATCGCACAGGGCGGATATGAACTCCTTCAGAGGCATCCCTGCGGCCAGGAAGCGGTGTCTACGGGCTTCGGGCGAAAGGCGCGCGACGAACGCGTCCATCTCCGCATGATCGTCCGGTTGGGCCAGGCGAATCGTTGCGATGGAGCCGTCTTTGAGGATCAGGGTGCCGGTCTCGATCCGGTCCTCGAACAAGGGGGGGATGTACAGCGGGCGAACCTGCGCCATGATGGCTTCGCGATCGGGCCGGTCACCGTGCCGGTACTGGCTTCAACAGTGATCGTCCTTCAGCCTGCTCCAATTGCTTCCTGGCCTCCTCGACCGCCTTCAGCCGTTCTCTCGTCGTTGCCTCTTCGATGTCGTACAGCGACGAGGGCACCTGAGCCGCCGGCTGGCCTGGCTCCACGGCCGCCTCCGGGTTCACCTGCGGGCTGCGCTTCTCAAGTTGCTTGCGCACGGCCTCCAGCGCACGAAGCCGCTCCCGCAAGGCCGCTTCTTCTATCTTATAAATACCGAGCAGTGCCTGATGTAATGCCTGCACATCCTGGCCAAGGCCCGCCATGAGCGCGGGCAGCCTTTTGACTTGTTCTCCGACGGCAGACACGTCGGTCTTCACGGCCTGAAGATATTTCTGATTCTCTGCGGTCACAAACACGAGGGTCTCCCCCCGCTGTTTGCTCTCCGCCGAGTGTTCGCCGACAGCTTGTCTGGTATCCGCAATGTCGTCCTTGAGTTCCTTCAGGAGGTCGGTGCGCGCCGTTTCGCTCCGGCGGAGTTCGTCCAGGGCGGCTCGAGTGTCCGCGGCCACTGTGCTGACAGCTGCCTTGAGCACGTCCATCTTCTTCGTAAGGCCGTCGTCGAGTTTCTGGAGGTCCGCTCGCGTGGCGCATCCCGAGAGGGCGGCTGCGAGAACGAGGCAGACCACGGTAGGCGCGGGGGCACTCGGCGATGAAAGACGCATGGCATGACTCCTTGTTTGGGCTGCGGAGCAGTCGGTTCCGACAAATTCCCATTCAGCCTTCAGGCGCGGGCTAGTTGGATTCTTCCTGAAAGCTTCAGCCAGGCACGAAGGAGACCAGGATGGAGATGGCGATCAGCACGATGATGATCCATTCGAGGGCCTCCAGGCGCCGGGTCGCAGCGCGGTCCGTCATCTTGGTATAGATGCTCTCGAGGGTCTGGAGCTTCCGGAGAATGCCCGAGTCCCATGATTCCAGGTGAAAGCGCTGCGAGGCGAGCCGGTACACCCGCGCCAGGTACTGATCGCCGAGCAGCTTCAAAGTGTTGGTGACGCGTTCGAAAAGCAAGGCACTATCGACCTGGAGCCGCGCGATGCGCGTCGTGTCGGCTTCAAACACGCCCAAAAGCCCCAACGGTCGCCACGTCCGCTTGGACAGGACCTCATACGCTTGATCCAGCGCGTCGTCCAGCTGACGGTCCAGCAACCGCATCTCCAGCAGTTCGACGTTGGCGAATTCCAGGACGGCCCGGGTATCGTCCAGATCCAAGCCGAACAGCAGGGCGGCATTCCAATCAATCAGCGCCAGGTCGTCCGGCCCGTAGGAAATGCGGCACGCCGTCGCGTCCTTGACCTCCTGATCAGACAGGGGGACCCGTTCGCAGCGCAGGATCTGGGCCAGCTCCTGTTCATGGCCCGACCAGGGCGGGATGCCGCTCGGCGCGGCCGGCGAATCGATGTGGAAGACCACGAAGTCCTCGACATAGTCGGAGATATTGGGCCGGTCCACTGCCGGCTGGATCGTGGTCAGCAACTGTTCCACCCGGCGGCGCGAGTCGGCGAGCAATGCGGCGTTCTCGTACAGTTCCTCGCTCAGCGCCAGCAGCGTGGCAAAGGACCCTTCGATCGGGATCCGGTAGGTGACCGACAGGGCGCCAAAATCGTACAGCATCACGTCCACGCCAGGGCTCGTGGGAAAGGCCCCGAGCGTCAAGGGAGCGGCTTCCTCAGTGACCCGCAACGGAGGCGGGCTGTATTCGAAATAATACGGAGCGCGGCGCTTCGGGCGGATGCTGCCGGGCTCCTTATTCGCCGTGATGCGGCGATCGGCTTCGCTCAAGTCCACTGCAAGGCCGATGTCGTACGCGAACAGGGCGTAACAGACGCCTTTCCCGATGCTGGCGTCGAGGTTCGGGGAAACCGCCACGAGTGCCTCCGAGGCCACGAGGCCGGGCCAAATGCCATTCTATCAAATCAGGACAAGCGCAACCGCCCCGGCCGCCAGAGCGGCGCCTCCACGATGCCGATGACCACGAGGATCCTTCCGAACATGGTGCTCGAGGCTGCGATGATCATCACGGCCGCCAGCGACCGCAATTCCGGAGCCTGGCGCGCGCGACTCGACAGGCTCACCGTGGCGGCCGTGGAGGAAACGAGCCCGCCCAGGATGCCAGTGGCGCCCAGACCGGTCCGCTCGCCGATGATGCGATCCGCAAGGTAGCCCAGGAAACCGATTGTGGCTATCAGCACGGTCATCAGGCCGATGTCGAACGGGTTCAGCACGACCAGCGGGCCGATCGTGCGGTTCGGCAGGATCGGCAGCACCACGAGCGCCAAAATCACGAACTTTGCGGTCGCATAGATGTCGTCCATGGACACCCGCTGGATGGCCTCGTGCAGCGGCTCCTTGAACGACAACAGGGCCATCACTACGGCGGCGCTGGCAGCGATGAGGAGGTAGCGCTGGCCGGTCTCCAAGGGAAGATTCGGCGGATTGCTCGCGTTCGATGCCGATCAGCGCCCCGGCGGCCAGTGCCGCGAGGAACCCCAGGAAGATCTCATCAAGGGACATGGGAGACATAACGTACGGGTCTGTTCTACCCTATCTGTACTAGGGGAACACCAAGTTTCATGCCATGGCAACGTGGTCCGCCCGGGCTCGCCATGGATGGGTTAACTCAGCAAATCAATGGCTTGGAATACCCGTGTAGGATCGAGGAGGTTGGGGAAGCGCTCCGAACTTTGGCGGGATAACTGATGGTGAGGCAAAAGTCAGCAACACTGAGGCAGGGCGCGGCGGTGGGCGGTCAACGCAGTTTCTCAACTCGGACGCCAAGCAGGCGGATGAGCTTGCGTCGCGGATTCTCTGGCCCGTCCAGGAAAGGTTCCAGCAACGTCAATGCCTCATGTTGGAGCGCGGCCGGCTCGCCGGCCGGGACGGGCAGCGTGTGCGCGCGAGTCTTGGTCTCAAAATCCGCGAAGCGGACGGTCAGCACCACGGTCCGGAACTGCGTGAAGCCTTCGCTATGGAGGCGCTCCAGCACGTCCGCACACATGGCGATCACGTGATCGGCGAGGAAGGTCCGATCCCGCGTGTCCCGGTCGAACGTCTCCTGCTCGCCGACGGACTTGACCTGATAGGCCGGCTCGATGGGCGATTCATCCACTCCGCGGACCTTGTCGTAGAAGTCCAGCCCGCGTTTTCCAAACAGCTTCGCCAGATCATCGCGCGACAACTGCTTGAGGTCCCGGACCAGGCGGATGCCCCGTTCAGCGAGGAGGGTCTCGGTCTTGGGGCCGATGCCGGGAATCGTGCGGACGGGGAGGGGCGCCAGGAATGCCTCGGCTTCCTCGGCACGCACGACCGTGAGCCCGTCGGGTTTCTTGATGCCAGACGCGATCTTGGCGACGAGCTTGTTGGGTCCGACGCCGATCGAAGCGGTAAGCTGCTCGGTTTCGCGGATAGCCTGCTTGAGTGCGCGACAGTTCTCCACCGCATGCTCGTAGGATTCCGCGGTACTCAGATCGAAATACGCTTCGTCAATGCTGGCCTGCTCGACCCGCGGGGAGTACTGCCGGACGATGGCCATGATCCGGGCGGATACTGCGGCGTACTTCTCCATGTCCACCCGCAGGAAGACGGCGGGCGGTTTGCCCTGCCGTCTGGCTGCCTCGGACAGCCGCCATGCCCGCGTAATCGGCAGGGCCGAATGGATGCCGTACGCGCGCGCCTGGTAGTTAGCCGTCGACACCACGCCGCGACCACGCCCGGCACGCGGATCGGCGCCAATCACAACCGGCAGGCCACGCAGGTCCGGCCGGTCCCGTTCCTCGACCGCTGCGAAAAAGGCGTCCATGTCTAAATGGGCGATGATTCTCATCTTATGATCCGCTCAGCGTTCTCGCCGAGGGAGTGCCGCGTTGGCACCGCGGAACTCGAGCGTCCGCCCCGATGGACCGCCAGGCGGACGGTGTCGGATGCGGGCCCCATGGCTGTAGAGAAATGTCACCTCCACTGTCGGCGATCATGGCGATAAACGCTACAGTCCGCAAGAGGCCCGGCAGCAGGCAAAGGGAAGGCATAGATTTGTCTCGCAAAACTCGCGCCTGCGAGACATGGGACGTTGGCATCGGATTTGGTGATCCAAGATGTGGACCGGACATCTCAACCAGAGGCAACGGCCGTGAACAAAAACCCCAGGTTGGCCATCTGGCTCTTGATCGGGAGCCTGGCGCTGGTCACGCTCCTGCAGATTCTCTTGCTGGCGCCCCCGCCACGGCAGGAACTGCCCTATAGCGAATTCAAGGCCGCGTTGGAAGCGGGACAGGTTGCGGAAGCAGCCGTCTCTCCTTCGAGAATCGAAGGTCAGCTCAAGGCGAAAGCCGAGGAGAAAGCCGGCCGACTGTTCTACACGGTTCCGGTCCCCGACCCCGACCTGGTCAAGCACCTGGAGGCCCGGCAGGTCAAATTCACCGGCGTCGTCGAGACGACCTTCTGGCGCGATGTCCTGCTCTGGGTCGGGTCGAGCATGCTCCTGATCGGCGTGTGGATTTTCTTCATCCGCCGGCTGGCTCGCGGGCCGACCGAGATCATGGCCGTGGGACGGAGCCGCGCCCGGGTGTACATGGAGAAGGAGATCAAGATCACCTTCGCCGACGTGGCCGGGGTAGACGAGGCGATCCAGGAACTGCAGGAAGTCGTCGAGTTCCTCAAGCTGCCCGAGAAGTTTGCGCGTCTGGGCGGACGGATCCCTCGCGGCATCCTGCTCGTGGGGCCGCCCGGGACCGGCAAGACCCTGCTGGCGCGGGCCGTCGCCGGCGAGGCCGGCGTCCCGTTCTTCAACATCATCGGTTCCGAATTCATCGAGATGTTTGTTGGGGTCGGCGCGGCCAGGGTGCGGGATCTCTTTGCGCAGGCCAAGGAGAAAGCCCCATGCATCATCTTCATCGACGAGTTGGATGCGATGGGCAAAGCCCGCGGGATCACCCCGTCCGTGGGAGGCCACGACGAGCGGGAGCACACGCTCAACCAGTTGCTGGCCGAGCTGGACGGGTTTGATCCGCGCGCCGGTGTGATCCTCATGGCTGCGACCAACCGGCCCGAGATCCTGGACCCGGCACTCCTGCGTCCGGGGCGCTTTGACCGGCATGTGCTCGTGGACCGGCCGGACATGAAGGGGCGGGAAGCCATCCTCCGGATCCATGCGCGATCCGTGAAGCTCGCACCGGACGTCGATCTCGAGACCATCGCCAGGCTGACGACGGGGTTCGTGGGTGCGGATCTGGCCAATCTCGTCAACGAGGCGGCGCTGCTGGCGGTCCGGCGGAACAAGGAGGCCGTGGGGATCGCCGAAATTCAGGAAGCCGTCGAGCGCATCATCGCCGGCCTGGAGAAGCGGAGCCGCGTGCTGAGCAAGCTGGAAAAGCAGATCGTGGCCCACCATGAAGTGGGCCACGCGCTGGTGGCGCTGTCGGTGCCGAGTGCGAACATGGTGCACAAGATCTCCATTGTCCCGCGCGGCATCGCGGCGCTGGGGTATACCCTCCAGCTGCCCACGGAGGATCGGTTCCTCATGACCCGCGCGGAGTTGCTGGACAAGATCGCCGTGCTGCTGGGCGGTACCATCGCCGAGGAACTGGTGTTTCAGGAGATCTCGACGGGCGCGCAAAATGATCTGCATCGCGCCACTGACATCGCCCGCGCCATGGTCACCGAGTACGGGATGTCCAAGCAGCTCGGCCATGTGACGTTCCGACCGACGCCGAAGCCGCTCTATCTGCCGGAGGCGATGCCTCAAAAAGGGGAGTACAGCGAGGATACCGCGCGCGAGATCGACCGCGAAGTCCACGACCTTGTCGAGGGGCAGTACGAGCGGGTCAAGCGCATCCTGGAGCGCGAGAAGACCGCGCTGCTGGCTGGAGCCGGTCTGGTGCTGGAGCGAGAGGTGATCACGGGGGAGGACCTGCGGGCTTTGATGGCCGGGGCATCGGCGCCGCACGCCCCCGGGACGGAAGTGCAGGCGCCTGCCGGGCCCGACCGGCTGACCCAGCCGGCCGGTCGGAAGTTGGGGGGCTGACCCATGGACCGCATGGCCCGGTGGGGGATCCCTCTCCGTTGCGCCTCATGCGGGCGCCGGGATGTGCCGGGGGCCGCCGCGCTGGGTGTGTGCGTGACCTGCATGCGCGAGAAGGGCAAGGCGGTCCTGGACACGGCGCTGCGCCCGGGCGGCAGGCGACATCTCACGCGCGTTCACATCGGGAACCTCCACTTGCTCGGCTTGGAACCCGTCTTGCCCCCGAGCCGACAGCATGATGCTGCCGGGCCGTGATAAAAGACACGCCTGAGAGCTGAGCTCGCCGAAGTCCGGCGCGCAGGTGCGACGAGCCCCCTCGGTTCGTTCGTGACCTGTATCGGGAGGGCGACGGGGCGCCGAGCGGGAGACGTACGGACGGTGAAGGATACTCACAAGTCCGAGAGCTGGACGACAGGCGCTTATGAACGATTTGCCGATACGCACATCGAGCCAGGGGTCTTCTTCGCCGTTCGCACCGACGGTCACCATTTTCATGAAGTCACCCGGGACATGAAAAAGCCCTATGACGAACGATTCCGTGCCTTGATGAGCCGGGCGATCCGGACCTACATGTTGCGGCGCGACTGCCTGCCCTTCATTGCCTTTGCGTTCAGCGACGAGGTCAGCTTTGTGTTCCGGAGTGACGACGGGGTGTACTCGCGGAGAATCGAGAAGCTCGACAGCCTCGTTGCTTCGGCATTGTCCGCCATTCTCACGAGGACGATGCGTCGCGTCGCCTTCTTCGACGCGCGGGCGGTCGTCCTGCCACGATTGCGGGACGTGATCCGTTATCTGGCGGAGCGCCAGAACGAAGCCAGACGGGACTGCATCAACGGTTACACGTTCTACACGCTCGTTCAGAGCGGGCTCACACACGAGCAGGCCGGAGAAGCGATGCGAAACTGGAAGTTTCCGCGCATGAGCCGGTACCTGCGGGAAAACAAGATCATCTTCGGCAAGCTCCCGTCCTGGCAGCGGCGCGGTGAGGCCATCCACTGGAAGGCGTATCGGAAGTCGGGCTTCAACCCGGTCACGAGGAAACGCTCCGTCGCCGTGCGCTATGGTCTGGTCAGAAACGACGGGCTCCCATACTTCGCGTCGGAAAGTGGACGACGGCTCGTGCAGAAAGCGCTGGAGGCGAGACGTGGAGCCGGAGCCCCCCGTTGAACAAGAACCTGCGGCGGAGAGCCATGGCGCGCCGTTGCGGGTGAGGCTCGCCTACTTCAAGGGTCTCAAGCACTGGAACGTCCTAGGTACGGCGAAAGAAGGGAGGGACCGGAGTCTCAGTGCGTGGCTGCGTCGCTACCGGGAATTCCGGCGCACCCGGTTTCGAGGCGTATTCGTCGGTCGCGTCAAGGCTCCCTCGGCCTTTCTGGAAGACCTGTCGCGCCGGGGACGAGAGCGTCCGGGCTGCCTCGACTCAGTCTCGAAGATCGTGCCGATCGAACGGACCTTTGAGTTCTCCGTGGAGACTTTCGCGGATTGCCTCAAAGAGGCGATGCTGCCCTTCGCCGAGGTCATCAACGGCGGCTCGTTCTACGTGCGCATCGAGCGTCGCGGGCACATCGGAGCGATCCACGGCCAGCACATCGAGCTGGACATCGTCCGCGTGCTGCTGGAGCACGTGACGGCGCGTGGGCAGACACCCCCGGTCAATGTCAAGGATCCGGACGTGATCCTCGTCGCCGAGACCCTCGATCATGAGTGCGGCGTCGCGGCCTCCCACGGAGCCTGCGCGAGCGATTTCCCTTCATCCGCGTTCGTTACCAGGCACCGTTCCTGGCCTCGCGAAAGCGGCGCGGCACTCAGGCCTGCTCGGTCTGCTCAGCCTGGGTCGTATACGCGGCGAACATCGTGTCCACAATCTGCTGCCCTACCGTAGAGCGGGCGAAGGCCGTAAACGCCTCCGTTAATGCATCGGGCTCCTTGCCGGTCAGCAGCAGCACGGGCCGCCGCAGCTTGTAGCGGCCATCCTTGACGGTCGGCTCGCCCGGGTCGACCTTGTCTACCATCAGCACCCGAATCGGAATTCCCTGCTCCTGAGCCTCCAACGCGGCGCTCAGAGACATGTAGGCGACCGCGGTTGCCTTGCCTGACACCGCGCGCAGCACGCTGTCATCCGAGCGCATCACCGTCGTCGAAGCAGTGAGCTGATCCCCGATCCCGAGGATCTGCTCGAACCCCTGCAAGTTCCGGTCTGGTGGCCGTCGGATCGGCTCGACCCTGGCGTCCGATCCGTCGAGCTCGGACCAGCGTTGAATGGCGCCCGTGAAGAGCCCGCGCACCTGTTCGCTGGTCACCTCGTTCACCGGATTGGCGAAATTCACGATCACGGCAACCCCGTCCCACGCAATCGGGATCGCCTTCAACTCGGGGTCGGACATCCCTGTCACGGCGATCTGCGCCCGTCCGGATTTGACCATCTGGACGGGTTTCAGATTCTTGTCCCACTCGATATCGATCGCGGTGCCGGGGTTGGCTTTCTCGAACGCCATCCCCAGCTCACGGATGACCGGTTGCTCAGGTCCGTTCCCGGCCACGACAATCTGCCGTGAGATGGCGGACACGGTGTCCGGACCCACAAGCAGGCGGCAGGCCACCAAAAGACCGAGCCACGCTACTGTTCTCAAAAACCTGGTCAATTGCGTTCCCTCCAGCATTACGGTTCCAAATCGACCCCGGCACTTTGCCCGAGGCCCTCCCGACAAATCCCCGCGTCCGCCTTCCCCTCGTGTCATGGACAAGCATGGGCCGCTCGTGCCCCGAGCAAGTCGGAAGCACCTGTGCCCTCTGCAAGCTCGAGTCTGAGTCGCTGTCGGAACAGGCGGCGTTGAAAGACTGGCCACGAGCCAGGTGGGTCAAGCCGGCGGTGAATCCCCAGTTGCTTGTAACATACCGCAAACTCTGCCGGAAATCACCCACCTCCGTAAGCCCAGCAAGCTTTCTGCGGGCCCGCGCGCCATCGCGCTCGCCGGTGAAGCCAACTCTGGCGCGGTGGCGGCCGAAGCTATCGCGCACAGGCGATCAGCGTCCCTGACGGCGGGGGAAGCTGAAGCCGTGGGGCTGCACCATGGCACTAAAGCCACGTGAGCGAAGACGGGTGATTCACCCTCGCGGATTATCCGGGCGTGATGGACAGGAACACGGTCGCGCGTCCACGGGTGATCAGCAGCAACGCGCGCGCCTTGGGCGCGAGCGCGCCCGCGATCCGCTCGAAATCCGCGATCGAGCGCACGGGCTTGCGGTTGATCTCCCTGATCACGTCTCCCTCCAGCAGGCCGGCCTGGGCTGCCGGACTCTCTGGATCTACCTCGCTGACGACGACGCCGGCTTTGAGCTTGAGCCGGCGCGCGTCCTCCCGCGTCAAGGGCTCCACGGTGACCCCGGCCAGCGCGTGCTCACCGGGCAGCGCCTCCAGTGGTCCGCGCACTGCCGCCACCTCCCGCGGCTGCTCGCCGATGGTCACCCGTACCTCCAGGGCCTTTTTCTCGCGCAGCACGGACAGGACGACTATCGTGCCAGGCGGAGTCTCCGCGACCAGCCCCCGCAGGTGCACCGGGTCCCTGATGGGCAGCTTGTTGAACGCGGTGAGGAGGTCGCCGCGCTTGAGCCCGGCCTTGCCTGCCGGACTGTCCTCGGTCACGTCGGTAACCAGGGCTCCTGTCAGGTCGGGCGCGCCAAATTCTTTGGCCAGCTCCTGGGTGACCTCCTGGATTGACACGCCGAGCCAGCCTCTGACCACCTTGCCGTGCTTGATGAGGCTCGTCATCACGCTTTTGGCCATGTTGCTGGGGATCGCGAAGCCGATGCCCATGTATCCGCCGGTGCGGGTGAAGATCGCGGTGTTGATCCCGATCAGCTCGCCCTTCAAGTTCACGAGCGCGCCGCCCGAGTTCCCGGGATTGATGGCTGCGTCCGTCTGGATGAAGTCCTCATAGTCCACGATGCCGACGTTGGCCCGCCCGACCGCGCTGATGATCCCCATCGTGACGGTCTGGTTCAGCCCGAAGGGGTTCCCGATGGCCAGCACCACCTCGCCCACTTCAAGCCGGCTGGAATCGCCCCAGGGGAGGACCGGAAGGCCGGAGGCCTCGATCTTGATCACGGCCACGTCGGTCTTGGGATCGCTGCCGATCAGCTTGCCCGCGAAGCTTCGCTTGTCGGGGAGCAGCACCTTGATCTCTTCCGCCTGTTCCACGACGTGGTGAGCGGTCACAATGTAGCCGTCGGCGGTCGCGATCACGCCGGAGCCCAGCCCTTGCTCTCGGCGCTCTCGTGGAACCCTGAACCGGCGCTCGAACTCCTCCCCGAAGAACCGACGGAAGAACGGGTCCTCGAAGAACGGAATCGAAGGTCGCTCGACGCCCAATTGGGTCTTGCGCACGGATACGATGTTGACGATAGAGGCTTGGGCGGCCTTCGCGACGGGGACAATCGCTTCGGTGGTGAGGGCTGCGTGTGAGGAAGGCACGCTCAGCAGGCAGGCGGCCAACAGAGCTGCCGCTGCGATCGTCATGGCTGTCTGAGCCCCCGCAGAGGAGGCGAAGTAGGTAGTGGGAGGCATGGCCGGGGTGCTCCTTTCGACCGATTGAGGTTACTGGGTTAGCAAACGCTGTGCCCTTTTAGTGAACCCTCATCGCTCAAGCCGTTGAAGGGCCAAGACCTGGAACTCCCGGACGAAAGCGACCCGGATGGTCGGCAGCCCAGAGGGCAATCTGTGGCACCGTGCGCCAGCTTGCTTCTGAGGCGAGGGGCTAAAGTCCCCAGACCTGGCGCGGGTCATCCTGCCGCGAGAGAGGAGAAAAATACGTAGAGGCGAGGAGTTAGGCCTTGCCGCCTCAGGGGTCCCTCGTCGGCACGGGTCTTGCTGCCCTTATACCAGTCCTGCCGGTCTTCAGTCCCTACTACCGTTCACGCGGTTTCGCACCGTCTGGATTCACGATGACAAGCATCGGCGGAGAGCCACACCCTGAAGAGCTGAGCCCGACACCCGAGGAACCTGTCTTGCAAGTCCTGGCAGATCGCGTAGCACCCTCCCCGGTGTGGGGGTCGGTGGCCCTTCGGCAAACCTGGAACGACTCGTATAGGGGAGGTGGCCAATGAACGAGGTGTCAAGGGGTTCGGGGAGACTATGGTCCATCGTTCTGGCTGGCGGCGAGGGCGAGCGGGTCAAGCCCCTGGTTCTGCGCTGGCTGGGCCGGCACAAGCCGAAGCAGTACTGCGCGTTTGTCGGGACTCGATCCATGTTCCAGCACACGGTGGACCGGGCGCTCCGGCTCACGCCGCCTGAGCGCACCATCGCGGTGATTGCGCGGAGCCACCGACATGAAGCCCTGGTTCAACTTGAAGAACGGACAGGGGTGAAGGTGCTTGCTCAGCCGGCAAACCGCGACACAGCGGCCGGGATATTCTTGCCGCTGACCTACGTCAGAGCGGCAGATCCTCTTGCGTGCCTGGTGATCTATCCATCAGATCATTTTGTGTTCCCGGAAGGCCGGTTTCTCGCGTGTGTACAACGGGCGGTCTGGGCCGCTGAGTGGTCGCCTGAGCGGCTTGTGCTCCTTGGAGTGGGCCCCAATCGGGTCGAGTTGGAGTACGGATGGATCAGGCCCGGCAAAGTGCTCGCTGGAACGGTCGCGGAGCCGGTACGCGAAGTGCAGACTTTTGTGGAAAAACCAAGCTTCGACCAGGCCGAGGCCGCCATGCGGAACGGGGCCCTTTGGAACACGCTTGTGCTGGCGGCCAATGCCCACACGCTATGGAGGCTAGGCTGGCAGCATTTTCCAGCCATGATGCCGCTTTTCGAGCGGTTGGGACAGGCGATCGGCACATCGGCAGAAAGACGGGTACTTCGCATGATTTACCATGAGATGCCGGAGTGCAATTTCTCTTCGGACCTGCTCCAGTTGGTCGCTGACCACGCGGCGGTGATCGAATTGAAAGATGTCCTCTGGTGCGATTGGGGCAAGCCGGAGCGAATTGTGGAAACGCTCCAACGGATCGGCAAGGCGCCCGCCTTTCCCGTAGAGTGCCTGGACCGACCTTTCGCGCCGTTGCCGGGAATTGCTGAAGAGGGTGGACTTGTTTCGCCGGCGTGACAGGGGCACTATCCCAGCCTCCTACCCCCAGCCCAGCTTCGCGCGGCACCGCCGGCAAAACCAAACCCCTTTGCGGTCCGTGTCGGCGAGCATGTTGCTGAACGCCATGACGCAGGCGCGATCCGGGCAGTGGGCCAGCCCCAGGGTGTGACCCAGCTCGTGCACGGCTTCCTTCGTCATGCGGGCGCGAAACACTGGCGCGTCAGCGCCCAGTCTGAGCCGGGGCAACGCAATGATCGCGGCTCTCCCGTGAGGGTCCGCAAGCCCGAAGACGAAGTTCAGCTCTTCCACGTAGAGATCCAGCTCGGTCACGCCCAGCACGTGCTCGCCGGGAGCGACCCGGACGCGATCCAGAAGCACCTCTGCGCGGTACTGTCGCCGCCTGGGTTCGTAGGCCCCCGCAGGGACCGCGGCCGGCTTCAAAACGTTGACCACAAAGCCAAGGGCGGTCAGCTCCTCGCGAAGCGCTTGCGCGACGGCCGCATCGGTGCCCGTAAACGGTAGGACCCTGATCTCCAGAGCAGGACGTTGCATGATCGGTCTTCCGTTGCTGACCGACCCATACTGTACGCCGATCCACGGCGTCGTGGAATGGCCGCCTCCGGGTCGACTGCCTAGCCTCCCTTATTCATGAACGCTTCTGCCGGGCACCCGTTGCTCCAGGACTGCAACGGGTGCCCGGGATTCGCTGCTGCGACAAGCTAACATGCGCGCTTCGCGGCATGCCGGCGGGCGGGCTCGCCGCTCAGTCGGTCAACGTACAGGGGGACTGGCGCCCTTCCGGGAACCCGTTGCTCTTCCCGTTGCAACGGGTGATCCGCCTGTCCCCCTTCCGGCACGGGGACAGGCACCGCCGCAGACGGCGGAGCCAGTCCCCTGGGCTCCACGCGCCCGTCTCAGCACGCGACTGCCGGGTACCCAGTGCTCCTCGGAATGCACTGGGTGGACGCGACGAACCGCCATGAATAATGCAGGCTAGCGGTTGCTTCCCGATTCTCTTAGGATTGATACAGCCGTGCCCGTTTGCGGAATCGGCGATCTCGAGGCTGGACCCATGTACGACCCCGTCGAACGCGCCCGTCAGGTCGCCGAGATCGTCTGTCGGGGCGAGGAACGCAAGTACCACCGGTTCCGCGCGGCGCGTTTCTACGGCGGCATCGCGACCGCCGACTGCGTGGGCTGCTGCCTGGCCTGCGTCTTCTGCTGGGCAGGGGATTCCGTCGCCCATCCGGACGCCTTCGGTCGCTTCTACACGCCGGCGGCCGTAGCGGAGAAGCTTGTCTCCCTGGCACGCAAGCACCGCTACCGGCAGGTGCGGATCAGCGGCAACGAGCCCACGATCTGCCGGGCTCACCTGCTCACGGTCCTGGAGCGGATCCCCGAGGATTTCACCTTCATCCTCGAGACCAACGGCATCCTGATCGGCCATGACCCGGGCTACGCGGAGGAATTGGCTCGGTTCCCCAACCTCTCCGTGCGGGTAAGTCTCAAGGGGACCACCGAGGCTGAATTCTCCCGGCTCACCGGCGCCGTATCGGAGGCGTATGCCCTCCAGTTCAAGGCCCTGGCGCATCTGGACCGGACCGGCGTGCAGGTCCATCCCGCAGTGATGGTCAGTTTCTCGCCGCCGGAGCACGTCGAGCGGCTGCGCGACCGCTTGGCGACGATCCATCCGCGCTTCGCCGATTTCGAAGTGGAGGAGCTCGTGCTGTACGGCGGCGTCAAGGAACGCCTGGAGCGGGCCGGAATCGGGTATCGGACGGCGTATACGCCGAGAGGGATTCCACCGGAGCAGGTGTGAGTCATGGGCCAGGCCGAAGCGCCATCGGCCGGGCCTGGGGCTTGAGGAGGGCGCCATGATCACGGATTACCGGTTCGGACAGATCACAATCGATGGGAGGACCTACGATGCGGATGTGATCGTCTATGCCGACCGCGTGGATGATCACTGGTGGCGAAAGGAGGGCCACCGGCTGTCGCTGGAGGACCTGGAGGACGTGATCCGTACACGACCGGACACCCTCGTTGTCGGGACCGGCTACTTCGGCCGGCTGAAGCTCGATCCCGACCTGCGTGAAACCCTGGCCCGGAAGGGCATCTGCTTAGTTGCGGACCTGACCGGTAAGGCTACCGAGGAGTTCAACCGGCTGCGTGAAACCGGAAAGGTCGTCGCCGCCCTGCACCTGACCTGCTGAGCCGGGAGCAGAGCCCATGCCCACATTGGCTCGAATATGTGTTAAGCTTGCCGCGTAAGGGGAACTGATGAAGTAGCGGAACGTGCCTCGGTGCGACTTCGTTGCCTCGCCGCAACACCTCATCGCAGAGGGCCATCATCGCATCCGTCGCTGTGACGATGTTCGTTTGGGCCTCCCTCGGCTGTAGCGGAAGTTTCGCCACCCATCATCGAGCCTGACACGTGGGCGGCTGGCCGCTGGCTCGCAGACATGCCAGCGCGGTGAACACCCGCCTTCGTCGTGAGAGCGCGGGACCGATGCCCAAGGGACTGCGAGTCCTGGCGCGAACCTCCCAGCACGTGCATCTGACGAGGCTTCACGGCCGAGCCGGAGAAGCGAAGAACTTCTATGTTAATGCGAACGACGAGAACAAAGTGGCGGATCCTCCTCTTGTGCGTGGTGACCGTGGCTCTGGCGGGCGTCGCTCCCGCCATTTCCTGCGACAAGGTTCCGCAAGTGCATGGGGCTTCCGTTCATGAAGAAGCGTTGGTGAATGGGCTCTTCATCGTGGAGTTCGACCGCGACGGTGACGGGCGTCCGGATTTCGCCGTGCTCTACCAGATCATTGAAAGCTCACCGGACGGCGGGGAGACCAAGACCCTTCCGCACCCTCTCTTCTATTGGGTCGATAAGAATAGGATTGGCCGTTACAGTGAAACGTGGATCGATCGGGAAGGAAACGGGCAGTGCCAGGACCTCGTGCCGTACTGGGCAGGGTCGCACTGAGACGGTTGTCCGTCTGATCGCCTCCTGTCCTGATGGCTCTCTCGACGTCGGGTCCGTTGTCCTGTCGCGCCGTCCCGTCGCGTGGGGGTCTCGTTCGGGGTGAGGACGAATTATCGGAACACTAGGATCGGCCTGGGCACCCGGTGGAGCACGGCGTAGGCGACGCTGCCAAGGAGAAACCGGGAGGCCTCCCGCTTGGCTCGGCAGCCGATCAGAACCAGATCCGCGCCGCTCTCCTCAGATTCACGACCAATCTCCTCCACAGCGAATCCGGTCCTGGCCACGCCGCTCGCCGGGTAGCCGCGCGCAGAAACTTGCGAGGCGACGTTCGTCACGAACTCCCGCGCTTGTTCCATCGCCCGCGTCTGAAGCGTTTCCACCGCTGGAGGCGTCTCGTCCCAGACGGAGCGAGCCGCGGGAAGGACGGTCAGGACGGTCAACTCCACGGGGTGCCTGAACGGCCTGGCGGCCAGAAACCGAACGGCCGCCGCGCTGTCTGCCGGTCCCTGCACGGGGAGGAGGACGCGGCGCAACGAGGGAAGAGCCGTCCGCACGACGAGCGTCGGACAGGCCGCGTGAGTGACGACGCGATGCGAGACGCTGCCCAGCGCCATCTCCGGCATGGCCTCGCGTCCGCGCGCCCCCATCACGATGAGATCCGCACACCCGGCTTCGGCGGTCTTCAGAATCATCTCGGCCGGTGGTCCGGTCTCGATGGCCATCGAGACCGATCCCAGGTCCTGCGGCAACACCGAACGGATTCGATCCAGCAGACGTCGCGCCTCGGTGCGCATCTGCTCCTCAGCGGCTTCGCACAGCTCGCGGGCCGTCTCCACCGCCAGCATCGGGTACTCCGGCAACACGGGATACCCGGGCCACGGAGGCTCGATGGCGTGCAAAACGATCACCCGTTCGGCCCGGCTCAGGTGGGCGAGGAAGCGCGCGGCCTCAGACGATTCGCGCGAGTCATCGATGGCCAGCAGGATACGCATCGCTCCGCTGCGCCTCATGGCTTGAAAGGACTCTCATCGGGTAAACCTAACAAAAGGCGTGCCAGAAAAGAATTTGGCGATGGCAATATTTGTTGGTTTGGTGATTCGAAATGATCAAAGCGCCAAATCACCAAATCACCAGATCACCAGATCACCAGATCACCAGATTTAAGAGGGCAGATCTGATGCAAAAAGCGCCAGGCGGCGGCGACCTCCCTGGCGAAAAAGGCTACTCCATCAGGACTGCGTGCGAGGGCGATCCGCAGAACAAGAAAAGCCCGCTGACCAATATCGTCAGCGGGCTTTGAAATCCAGGCAGCCATCGCCACCGGACGATCAATGACCCGCCCTGATGTGAACGTTGCACCTGCCGCCTGGCCGGGACGAGCTGGACAGTCCTCAAGACTTTCTCTCAGGCTGCCCCGCGCCACCATTCTTCGGGCTTGCATTTACGGCCGTGCCTACTGGCACCGAGCTAGGAGCGCGTGCCGTCAGCCTCGCTCCCGCGACTGATACAGATGAAACGCACTTGCGCACGTTGGCTGCATAAAAGCGGGTCCAGCTGCGAATCGGAACCGTGTTTCAAGGACACCGCATTGTGAAGCCTCACGGCCGATTAGGATTGGTGAGCTTCGGGCCTCACAGCCCTTCCACTTCCAACCTATCAAACTCGTCGTCTACGAGTGGCCTTCAGTCGCGCACTCAACAAGTTGAGTGCTCAAGGGAGATCTCATCTTGAGGCAGGCTTCCCGCTTAGATGCTTTCAGCGGTTATCCAACCGGACATAGCTACCCGGCACTGCCGCGGGCGCGACAACCGGCACACTAGAGGTCCGTCCCTCGCAGTCCTCTCGTACTAGCGAGAGCCCCTCTCAAATCTCCTCCGCCCACATCAGATAGGGACCGAACTGTCTCACGACGTTCTGAACCCAACTCTCGTACCGCTTTAACGGGCGAACAGCCCGACCCTTGGGACCGGCTTCAGCCCCAGGATGCGATGAGTCGACATCGAGGTGCCAAACCTCCCCGTCGATGTGAACTCTTGGGGGAGATCAGCCTGTTATCCCCGGCGTACCTTTTATCCGTTGAGCGATGGCCCTT